>Ga0190363_1000052_pt1 | contig 61806 bp, 62 predicted proteins | sample 48721867_MG_FD_161272 | JGI IMG/M metagenome (GOLD analysis project Ga0190363, IMG submission 161272) | Hydrothermal vent microbial mat bacterial communities from Southern Trench, Guaymas Basin, Mexico - 4872-18-6-7_MG | ecosystem: Environmental > Aquatic > Marine > Hydrothermal vents >...
GAATCTTCTTCCACCTTCCTCTAAGATGTTGCTAAATCTTATAATCAAGTCGCTCAGTTCCTCAGGATAAACAAGCCTGATAGATAATACTGGATATTCCAATTTTTTAAACGGTCCATGATCAATAAGGCCGTATCTAGGTATAAGATGAGGATTGTTACCACCGAATCTTAATGATAAAAGCCGTTCATCAAGTAGTTTATACCTGAACATTATTTCATACCTCCTCAACAGGAGTAAAATCTGTTGACAATGCATATTCTACTTCTTGGAACCTTATAGGAAATACTTTGGCCACCGTTTGATTTACAGCGTCTCTTAAATCATTAAAGTACCTTATAGGCGCGTTTTGTATTTGCCTACGTCTCCTTAAATGCTCAGCAACGGGTTCAAACTTATAAGTTATTAGGCCTATGTAATCTAACAAATCATTATATGATGAGCTGCAGTTGATTCCTATTTTTTCTAAAAAAGGCCGATACCAAGTTGGGTTTTTTTGAAGGAAAACATCATTAAGAGACAGTTCAACTTTTTCATCTCTTAATTGAACAGTTGCAATAAATTTATCAACATTTACATCAACGATGATCCCAACTTTAGATTGACCATTTTTAATTATTGTTACTCTTTTAAAGTATAAGGATGACAAATTTTCGATATTAAACGCATTAACAATATCACCCAAAGATGCTTTAATGTCGACTTGAAGTGTTATTGAAGGAACTAGGTATAACTTATCAGTATACTCTACTTCGCCTGTTGATCTATAACCACCGATATGCCTTACGTGCTCTATCCGATAAAGAAAGCGCCTATGAAATTCGTAGATAGTCGATTTCTGTGATGGCCAAGAAAAAAGTGGTTGCCTAAACTTGTAAACTACATTACCCTGCATATCTCTTCCGATTCTTTCTAGGACATCTGTTTGAGTCTTCTCTAATTGGCGATCTATTAGATCTCTTAATAAAAACTTTGAAGGGTATGCTAGGGCAGGTATACTAATGACTTTTGCATGAGATCTTAGTGAGTGCGATAGAACAGTATCCCGATCCTGCTCTTCGAGAAAAATGTATACTCCAGGCTTAAACTCAAGGTACTTCTTGGTTGTCCAGTAGTAAGGTAGACTCATTTCTCTGAGCTTATCTTTAAGATCTCTCTTCTCGCTACCACTTAATTTATTCACGTGATCGATACTTATAAAGAGAGCTTGAATGCATTCACCTCGTCTGACCCATATGTCAAGGGTATTCATCAAAGCTTGTTGCAATGCTCCCCCATTATAATGGTGACAAAAGATTAAATTCAATTTTTTCTCAAACCCCTATATATTAGGACATGGAATTTAAATCCCATTTCTCCATGTTCTAGGCCAGTCCGCCATTCAAACGCTAAATTCACCATGCTGTATCTCAACAACGGTTATATGCGCGTAAACTGCCATGTAATTCTATTGTGGTGCGTCTGTTTGTCGAGCGGCTTTAGGTACGTGTTTGGGCCGGTTCCTTCGAGGAGGCTTGGCAGGAGTCTGGGCATAAACAACATCCCACCGAAGAACTGCACGTACTCCTGCGTTTACTGTCAGCTCGGCAGGACGAGGAACCTGACCGTGGAGAGGAGGACGTTCACAGACCCTGACGAAGTCCTGGGGGAGGTGTCGAAGGCCGTCGAGAGGGTTGGTGAGGAGAACATAGACTACATAACGTTCGTCCCCGACGGGGAGCCCACGCTTGACCTGAACCTGGGTAGAATCGTCTCCGGGCTGAGGGAAATCACCTCCGTGAAGCTGGCCATCCTGACGAACTCCTCGCTGATGTACAGGCCGGACGTAAGGGAGGACCTTATGAAGCTCGACCTGGTCTCCATCAAGGTGGACTCCGTCGACGGGAAGGTCTACAGACGTGTGAACAGACCCCACTCGAGCATAGAGCTCGACACGGTTCTGAATGGAATCAGAAAGTTTACAGCCGAGTACGAAGGCACCGTCATAAGCGAGACGATGCTGATAGACGGCTTAAACGACGACCTGGACGGTGTGGAGAGGGTTGCGGAGTTCCTGGCGGAGATAGAAGTCGACAAGGCCTTCATCTCCATACCGACGAGGCCGCCCGCGGAGGACTGGGTCAAGGCCGCCAGCGAGCAACGTGTCGTGGAGGCCTACGAGGTGTTCAGGGAGCGCTTGGGTGAGGGGAGGGTTGAGACCCTCATAGGGTACGAGGGCTCCGAGTTTGCTCTGGCCAGTGGGGACGTCAGACGGGACGTCCTAGGCATAATGGCGGTCCACCCGATGAGGCTCGACTACTTCAGGGAGGTCGTCGGCAGGGGTGGTGTGAACCCGGATGCGCTTATGTCGGAGCTTCTGAGGGAGGGCTTGGTTAAGGTTGTGGAGTACAGGGGGCACAAATTCTTAATAAGGAGCTTCAGAAAGTAGATACCCTTAGCCCGACGAAGACCGGGGGAGACCGTTTGAAGGCAGTCGTCCTCAACTACGGCGTCGGAAACCTCCTCAGCATAAAGTTCGGACTCGAAAGAGCAGGCTTCAAAGTACACATAGCCACCGCCCCGGAGGCGCTCCTCGACGCGGACGCCGTCGTCCTCCCAGGCGTCGGAAACTTCAGAGAGGCCTCGAAGAACCTCGACAGGTTCATGGAAACCTTGACGGACGCCTTGGAGAGCGGAGTACCCACGCTGGGAATATGCCTCGGGATGCAGCTTTTCTTCGAGGAGAGCGAGGAGGGAGGTAGGGGGCTGGGGCTCCTCAGAGGTGGGGTTGTGAGGCTACCCGAGTCCGTCAAGGTCCCCCACATGGGCTGGAACACCGTCGAGTCTGTGAGACACTCGGAAATACTCGAGGGGTGTGGAGGCAGAGGGTACGCGTACTTCGCCCACTCCTACCACCCAAGCCCTGTAGACCGTGAAGTCGTGGCTGCTGAAACCGTGTACGGGGTGGCCTTCCCGTCCGTGGTCGAGTGCGGAAACCTGTACGGGACGCAGTTCCACCCGGAGAAGTCGGGCAGGTTCGGGGCCGAGATACTCAGGAACTTCGCATCCATATCCAAGAGGTGAGGGGACGTGCTGGCCAAGAGAATAATACCATGCTTAGACGTCGACCACGGCGTCGTTGTCAAGGGGATAAACTTCAAGAACCTCAGACACGCCGGAGACCCCGTCGAGCTCGCCAGGAGGTACTGCGAGGACGGGGCGGACGAACTCGTGTTCCTCGACATAACTGCCTCCGTGGAGAAGAGACGCATACTGAAGGAGGTCGTAAGGTCCGTGGCAAGGGAGCTCGACATACCTTTCACAGTCGGAGGCGGAATAAGGACCGTCTCAGACGCAGAACTCGTCCTGTGCAACGGGGCGGACAAGGTGTCCGTGAACACGGCTGCCGTCGAGAGGCCCGAGGTCGTGACGGAGATGGCGGACGTATTCGGGAGGCAGTGCGTCGTCGTCGCCATAGACGCCAAAAGACGGTACGACAACCTGGAAGGCAGGATGACCGTAGAGACGGCTGAGAGGCGATGCTGGTTCGAGGTCTACACGTACGGAGGCAGGAAGCCGACGGGTGTTGACGCCCTCCAGTGGGCGAGGAGGGTCGAAGAGCTTGGGGCCGGTGAGATACTCCTGACATCCATGGACAGGGACGGAACGAAGCTCGGGTACGACGTAGAGCTCACGAGGGCGGTCTCGGAGCTCGTGAACATACCCGTCATAGCGAGCGGCGGAGCCGGAAGGCCCGAACACTTCCTTGAGGTGTTCACGAAAGGCAAGGCCGACGCAGCCCTGGCGGCTTCGGTGTTCCACTACACCGAGTATCCCGTACCCGTGGTGAAGAGGTACCTGGCTGAGAGAGGCGTACACGTGAGACTCTGAACAGGGCTACTTCCGGCTCTCAGACTTCTTGGCCTTCAATCTCAGGATGGCCATGGCGAGGAAGCCCACTCCGGTTCCTATGGTTCCTCCCACGGCCGTCTTCCCGAACGCCATGCCCACACCCGCTCCGATGAGTATGCACGCGATGAACACGAGGCCCTCCACATGCTTGGACTTCATGATCTCAACTTAGTTAGGGGGCTTATGGATTAATGGTTTTATCGCCTACTGCTGGACTACGGACCTGTCCCCAACTCTCCTGACCTTTATGTGGTTTACTTGTGCCTCCTGCCCGTATCCGTGGTGGGTTACGAGGATTATCTGCCGTATCTCCCGTGTGCACCTGGATACGCTCTCCAAAAGGGCCGGTATGTTCTCCTCGTCCACGGCGTCCGTCGGCTCGTCCAGGATTAGGAGAGCTGAGAACCCTATCGCCTTGAGGATGGCCAGCCGCTCGGCTAGGGCTATTATGCTTTCGTGTCCTCCCCCACACCTCCACGCGGGTATCTCGGTGGTGGAGCCCTTCGGGTAGACGTACAGCCTGTAGTTTCCCTCGTCTATCCTGAACGAGTGGTACACCTGTTGGTCCGTCATCCTCTGGAAGTACTTGAACGTGAGCCACTCTATTCGCTTCAAAAGGCTGTGCCTCACCTCCCTCTCGTACTCCTCAAACCTCTTCACGAGCCTCCTCGCCACGGATATCTTCGCCTTGTACTCCTCTATGACCCTAAGCCTCTCCTCTATCTCTGAAATTCTCCTCGAAACCTTCTCCAACTCCTTCCTCGAAATCTCCGCCACACGCCTGAGAGAGTGAAGCCTACCCCTAACCTCAGAGAGCTTCCCGACCACCCTCTCCCTCTCAGCCTGAACCTCCTCGAGCCTAGACTCCAAGGCGGATTCGAGGTTCTCGGCCGTGAGGGGTTCGACTCTCAGGAGCCTGACCGCCTCCTGGAGGGTTTCCGAAAGGGTCTCCTCGAACCTCCTCAGGGCCTCATCCCTCTCAGCCCTCAGCTCCTCAACCCTCTCCGAGACCTCCCTTATACGCGTGGCCGTGGATTCGAGCCTCCTGTACTCGTCCATCAGCTCCTCCATCATACCCCTCGTGGACTCCATCCTCCCTCTGACAGACCTTATCTCAGCCTCGACTGCCCTCAGCGACTCCTCAACCTCCACCAGCTTCCCCCTGTACTCGGATATCCTACGCTCCAGGAGCTCCCGGTCGATTCTCTGTCCACACGTGGGACACACGGTCAAGCCCGATTCGGAGAGCTTCGTATGTTCCTCGACTATGTGTCTGAGCTTCCCCCTCTCCTCGAGCAGCCGTCTACGCTCGGGCTCAAGCTCCTCGTCGAGAAGGAGCCTGAACCTCTCCTCAGCGTCTCTCAGCGTCTCAACCCTTTCTGACAGTGTTCTGAGCCTCTCCTCCAGGTCCTCCCCAGCCTCCTCCCTCAGCCTCTCGAGTTCAGCCTCCATCCCCGCCACTTTCGCCTCCATCTCCCTCAGGCTTGTCGAGGACTCCCTCAGCCGGCTCAAGGCCTCGCTCAGCGCCCCGACCTCGGAGTCCAGCTCCCCCTTCCTCCTCGAAAGCCCCTCAGCCTCCTCCTCGAGATGTCTGAGCTCCTCCTCGAGGTCCTTCAGCCTCTCCTCCACCTCAACCCTCCTTTTCGCCTCTTCCTCGAGGCTCTCCCTCAGGACACGCTCCTCTGAGAGGCGGCCCTCCTCCTCTAGCTTCCTGACGACTGACCTGAGTTCCTCCCGTACCTCGGCTATTGCCGAGAGTCCGAGTATGGAGTCCATGAACACCCTGTCCGGCCTGAGTATGTCGACGAACTCCTTCTGCCTGCAGTACACTATGCCAAGGAAGGCCCTCCTCCCTATCCCTATGAGCTCCCTGAGCCTCTCCCTGACCTCGGAGTCGCTCGTGACTACGTGTCTGTCACCCTCCACCTCCATGACCACCCTCGTCGTCCTGAAGGACCCCCTGCTCAGCACACCGCTCCGCACGATCCTCACCCGCCTACCCGTAGTCGGGCTTCTGAACACGAGGCTCACGGTCATGTCCCTCCCACCCAGCGACACGAGCTGCCTCTTGTCCACTCCAGGGACCTCGCCGTAAAGCGCGAACATTATGGCCTCCAGTATCGACGTCTTTCCGGAGGCGTTCCGTCCCGATATCCTGTTCAGCCCTGGGGTGAACTTGACGGTCTGGCCATCCCTGAAAAGCTTGAACCCCCTGACGGTCAGCTCCTCTATCAGTCTTCACCACCCCGGAAGCTCCTCCCCCTGAACAGCCTCAGCCACTCGTCCACCAGCCTCATCCTGACGCTCTCGGGGAGCAAACCCGTCCTCGGGCTCGCATGCTCCTCCAACTCGTCCATGACCCTGCGGTACATGTCCTGGACGTCGGAGGCGAAGTCCCCGAACTCCTCGAGGAACTCCTCCAGCTTCACGTGTCTCATCGGGCCGGCCACGTAGAGTGGCGGAAGCTCGAGGCCTGTGAAGTCGACGTCCACGTGGAGGAGGAGGGGGTTCTCCTCGACCTCCCTCTCAACCTGGAGGAGCTCCACGTCTGCCGGAAGGCCCTCAGAAAGCTGTCCGTCCACCTGTATCTTCACGTATCCGGCCTTTCCCACCCTCCTGAGGTGCTCCGAGAAGCGTCTAACCTCCGAGCTTATGGCCTCCGTGAACCACCTGGGGCTCCTCGGCACGGGGCTCGACACCACGGCCTTGGCCATCACGTGCAGGGGTTCGATGCCGACCCACCTGAACCTCGGTTCACCCCCGTCGAGTTCGACTATGTAGAAGCCCTTGTCCGCCCTCTCCCCGAAGTCGTACATCTCAGTCGAGCCTGGGGTGAGTATGTACGTGTTTCCAACCTTCAGGGGCTCATGCCTCTCATGGTGGTGGCCGACGAACACGAAGTCGACTCCCGACCCTCCGACCCTCTCGACGCTTATCGAGGAAGCCCCTGGAGGCACGTTGTGGTAGCCCTTCAGGAACGTGTGGAGGAGCAGAACCCTAACCCTGCCGTCCCCAACTCCGAGGGTGGGCTCCACAAGCTTCTCGTACATCTGCTCAACACGGTCGTAGTACCCAAGCCCGACCACGTACACACGGTCGTCCTCGTAGACCACCGGCCGTCCCTCGTCGCCTATGACCACTATGTACTCGGCGAGGGGATGCTCCACGTACTCCAGGGTGTTCGACTTAGGAGAGCCGTCGTGGTTCCCTCTCACCATCACAACCCTAAGCGGCCTGCCGTGCCTCTCCTCGTGCTCCAAAGCCAGCCTGTGGAGCTCCTCGACGACGAAGTGGACGATGCTCGGCCTGAGGGTCTTCCTCTCGAAAAGGTCTCCGCAGAGGAACACGTAGTCCACACCCTCAGCCACGATGGCGTCCACAGCCTTCCTGAAAGCCTCGCAGAAAGCCTTCCTACGGTATTCGGCTATGGAGAGCGGTATGGCCCTACCGACGTGCGTGTCCGCAAGAACTGCGAATTTCAACCCGAAACACCACCCCAGATGGGGTACACCACATCAGAAATTTGCCCGAAGCTATAATTAACGTTTTAACGAAGACGCTTCGAACAGAAGCGTATTAAAGTTTATAACTGTAGTTTAGTTGCCATTTATTGAGACCTTTGACGACGGAAATACTACAGAGACACACTCATGTCCTAATCGCCGTGGCAATCGTCATAGCCGTAGTCGCCGTAATTGGACTGCTCTTCCCGAAAGCCCTCCTCACCGTATACCTGGCCTTACACGACGTGAGTACGTCAGCCCGTATGCTCTACGGCGGAAACATAGGATACTTCTGGACAAGCCTGATACTGGCACTGGAGATGCACGTATTCGCCTTAGCAATATTTTCCATATTTGCTGGAGGGGGACAAACCGAGTCGGCCTACGAGACGCCTAAATGGTTTGAGAGAGGCTACATGAGACTCTTCCACGCCGTCATGGTAGTCTTCAGACACATCATGCTGATGATATACGAAGTCTGGACAGCGGCCAGACGGGAGGCTGGTAGGATATCGAAGTCCAAGCCCGAGGACAAGATAGACAACCAGTATTTCACACTCTCATTCACCGCAGGCGTAGTCGGGTCCATAATCCTCGTCCTCGTGTACGAGGTGAACGCAGCCGTCTTCTGGATACTCACGATACTGTACCTCGTTGTGGTCTTCCTGTACATATGGTCCCTAGGCTTGGTTACGACCCACAGGAAGGTCGCCAGGCAGATGGGCGTCTACTTGAACGAGGGAAACCTGGCCATCAGACACAGGTACGGGCGGATAAGGAGGCTCACGATATCCGAGGGGACCGTGGCGCTGGGTCTGTCGATAGGCACAGGGATGTGTGGGATAATAACCACGCTGGGCTCAGCCATAGTCAGGGCTCCGATAATCTTCACGCTCGTACCGATAACGTTCGACATGATATCCGTGTTGACGGCCATGATAGAGTTTCAGGGTTTGAAGGCCATATCGAGGCTGATAACCGAGCTTAGGGGCGTCGAGATAAGCGGGATAGCTATGCTGCTCATAATCTCCTGGAGCGTGTACATAAGCGGTGTGCTGATGGCCATACTCAACGCCGTACACGCAGCCGTTTCCACGGGCGTCGTGCTGACGACAATGTTCGGAGTATGGGTACTCATCGCCGTAACCCTGAGCATATACATAAAACGGGCAGCACCCACGGGAATGCGGGTGACGAAAAGGCTCCTGACCAAGGCGCTGACGGCTTCAGCCATACCGCTACTTCTCCTAGCCGTGTAAGGGCGCGGCGGCGGCCCCCTCGGGTCGAGGCCTAAGCAAGCCGCAGCGTCCCAACCACCCAAACTCCAGCCCGAACCCCCACGAGCACCGAACGTCCGGGCTTAGGTTGCTCCCTCCCGGGCCTGGCCAGGTTCGCCCGGCAAATGCCCAAACACACCCCCCTACGGGGGTGGCTGGGCAACCGCCGGTCCCGTGGGACGGGCCTTCACGGCTGGGGGCTGGGCCAGGCGGCTTGCATCAGCCCCTTCCCTCGGGTTACTGGCCCCCCCGTGTAGCCCGTTTGGGGTTACAGGGAAGGGCTAGCTCCCCGGCCCTCCCCGCCGCCGCGCATGTTATTCTGGGGGTTGGCTGGGTTAAATTCGTTTCGGCTCGTCGTGGGTTAGGTTACGGAGACTTCAGCCTCGAAGGTGTTTCCTCTGGCCGTTAGGACTCTGACGGTGACCTCGTCACCGATTTCGAGGCCGTGTCCCTCCTCCCACACTATCTCGAAGATGACGGTCTCGTTCGGCCGGAGCTTCTCCGGTAGGACCGGGTTCATCGTGAACACGTAGCCGTCGTAGCATCTGAGCAGCGTGCCGTCCGGCTTTACGATGTACAGCTCATCCACGGTGAGCGCTATCTCGCCCGTGTTCCTCAGGATCAGGATGAGCTCGTCTGGGCCGTTGTACGACACAAACAACACGCTGAGCCTCTCCCTACCCTTCCCCGCGATGAATCCCGCATCCCACGCGTAGTAAGATGCGATGGCTGCGGGAACTATGATCGCCAGGGTCAGCAGAGCCGCTTTTCTCCTTGTCATCGCGGTCCCCAGAGTTAGGGAGGGGTGGGACGGCTATAAGCGTTTGGAAACGTTTTTAGAGCCTCCGACGTGATGGTGGTTGGCGGGGTTTGTCGAGGAAGCCTGTCAAGAGGTTCGAGTTTCTGGAGGTTGTGTACGACGAGGAGAAGTGGGAACTCCTCGGGAGGTTGAGGGCTGAGGCTTTGGAGATGATGGAGGCCCTCCAGAGAGAGCGTCTCAACCCCATCGTTTACGGGAGCATAGCCCGCGGAGACGTTTGGAGTGGTAGCGACATAGACGTTTTCGTCCCCTACGTGGTTCCGTCGTTCAGGGTTGAGTCGGCCATAGAGGCCGCCGGCTTCGAGGCCCTGAGACGCGTCATGGTCCAGGCAACCCCGAGCTACGCCGTGAAGGCTTACATAGAGGTGGGTGAGGGGAGGTCTTTCTCGTTTCCACTCGTGAAGCTGAGGCCTGTCGAGGCCGAGTTCTACAGGTTCGCGGGCTCGCTCAGATTGGAGGAGCTCAGGAGGGGTTTGAGAGTGCCTGGTGTGGACAAGAGGCTGATGCTTATAGAGCCCACCGAGAGGGGACACGTGGAGAGCTCCGTCGTGGGCAGGGAGAGTTATGTGGCGAGCAGGCTTGGAATAGACGTCCGAACCGTGCTGGACAGGGTCAGAGCCCTGACCCGACGGGACGAGGTGGGCAGGACGGGTGTGTTCCTGAAGAGGGAGCTGGCGCCTGGTGAGTGCTTCGAGGATGTCTTGAGGCGTCTGGCGGACAGGAACCCGGCTGTCAGGAGGAGGGTGATGGAGGGTACGAGTTAAATCCCACCGCACGGAACGTCTGTATTGGGTGTCGGCGTTGGCCGAGAGGGTTAGGTTCTGGCTCCTGGACATAAACTACGAGGACACTCCGCAAGGCCCTGAGGTGTACCTCTGGGGGATAGACAAGCAGGGCAGACGTGTGGTCGTCGTGGACAGGGAGTTCCTCCCGTACTTCTACGCCGTGGTCTCCGGGGAAGCAGACCCCGGTGAGGTTTTGAGACGTGTGGAGGCAGCCTCCAAGCCTTACGGGCTTGTGAAGTGTGAACTGGTGGATAGGAGACTCTTCGGGAAGCCTGTTAAGGCGGTTAGGGTTGTTCTCAGGAACTCCGAGAACTTGGAGAAGTGTGCGGAGGACGTCGGAAAGCTGGAGGGTGTCTCCGAGTGCCTCGAGGACGACATAAGACTGTCGGTCAGGTACCTGATAGACAACGGCGTAAACCCATGCGACTGGAACGAAGTGGAAGCCTCTGAACGGAGTGTGGGGGAGCTTCGGGTTGACGCCCTCTACACAGCGAAGGGAAAAGCTCAGCCTGTGGAGGAGGAGCTTCCGCCTCCAGACCTGAGGGTGATGGCCCTGTACATGGTGGCGAGGGCTTCCGCAGGCTCCCCTAAGGCTGAGAGGGACCCGGTGGTGGTGCTCTCGACGCTTAACTCGGAGGGGGAGTTGAAGACGTTCACGGCGGACGGGCTAAGCGACAAGGAGTTGCTGGAGTCGTTCGTAGAGTACGTCTTGAGGTACGACCCCGACGTAATCGTGGGCTACGGCTCGAACAAGGTCCTCTGGCCCTACCTGATGAAGAGGTGTGAGCTGAACGGTGTGAAGCTTTCCGTCGGAAGGACGGGAGCCGAGCCGCACACGAGTCTGTACGGGCATGTTTCCATCACGGGTAGGGCGAACGTGGACCTTTTCGACTTCGTAAGGGACATACCGGACATAAAGCTGAAGACCCTCGAGAGCGCCGCGGAGTTCTTCGGCATACCCAGGCCCGAGGAGGAATTGGGCGTTGAGGAGTACGAGGTTCCTAGGCTCTGGGACAGCGAGGAGGGACGTGGGAGGGTTGTCAGGTTCGCTGAGGAGCGTGTCAGGATGGTGATGGCCCTCTCGGACAGTCTCCTCGACTTCGCCGTGCAGCTCTCCAGGGTCGTGGGCATGCCCCTCGACTACGTCGGGACAGCCGCCGTGGGCTTCAAGGTCGAGAACTTTCTGATGAGGCAGGCTTACAGGTTCGGGGAGCTCGTCCCTAAGAGGGTTGAACGACCCTACATGCCGTACGTCGGAGCCCTCGTCCTCAAGCCCAAGCCAGGCGTGCATGAGGACATAGCCGTCCTCGACTTCTCGTCGATGTACCCGAGCCTGATGATAAAGTACAACATCTCACCTGACACCCTCGTCCCCGAGGGAGAGGAGGCCGAGGAGGTGTACACGGCCCCGGAGGTCGGACACAGGTTCAGGAAGGAGCCGCCCGGATTCTACAGACGCGTCCTCTCCGAGCTCCTCAAGGTTAGGTCTGAGATAAGGGAGCGTATAAAGAAGCTCGACAAGTCGAGCAGGCTGTACAGGGTCTTAGACGCGAGGCAGAGGGCCGTCAAGACGATAACCAACGCATGCTATGGGTACGCGGGCTGGACGGGGGCCAGGTGGTACATAAGGCCTGTGGCGGAGGCCACGACGGCCTGGGGTAGGGCGACGATAAGGGAGACGATTAAGACGGCTTCGGAACTCGGCTTGGAGATAGTCTACGGGGACACCGACAGCGTGTTCGTGAAGTACGACCCTGAGAAGGTTGAGGAGTTCCTTAAGACGGTGGAGGAGCGCATAGGCTTGAGGATAAAGCCTGACAAGATATACAAGAGGGTTCTGTTCACCGAGGCGAAGAAGAGGTACGCCGGGATACTCGAAGACGGTAGGATAGACATAGTCGGCCTCGAGGTAGCCAGGGGGGACTGGGCTGAGATAGCCAAGCGTGTTCAGAGAGACGTCATAGAGATAATCTTGAGGGAGGGGGATGTGAGGAAGGCTGTTTCGAGGGTCAGGGAGTACATAGCCAAAGTCAAGTCGGGCAAGGTTCCGCTGAAAGACCTGGTGATATGGAAGACTCTGACGAAGGAGCTGGACGAGTACAAGGTTAGGGCGCCCCACGTGGAGGCTGCCAAGAGGCTCTTGGAGGCCGGGTGGGAGCTCACGCTGGGGGACAAGGTGGGCTACGTCATAGTCAAGGGTCCTGGAAGGCTGTACGAGAAGGCTAAGCCCTACGTCATGGCAAGCCCAGACGAGGTGGACACGGACTACTACGTGAAGAAGCAGGTCATACCAGCCGCCATGAGGGTGCTGAAGGTGTTCGGAGTCAGGGAGAGGGACTTGACCTCGACGACGCTATTCTCCTACTCCATGTAGCCCTCCTTCTCAAGCGACTGGAACGTCACAGTCCTTATCTTCTTCTGGGGCCTGACACCCTCGCCTATCCTCTCACCGACGAGCAGCTTGACACCCTTCTCCAAGGCGGTATCCACAAGCCTACGCGTTATTATGCCGTCGAAGGCCACCGCGTACACGTTCTCGACCTGCTTGAGCGTGTCAACGAGTTCGCTGACCGGAATCCTGGCAACCTCGTTTCCATCCTCGTCGAACAGAACCGCCTCCAGCGTCTCCCTTATCTCCTGAGCCATCTCGGCTATCTTCTGGAGTAGCTTGAGCTCCTTGACCGACACCTTGGCCTTCAGGGCCTTCTCGACCTCCTCCCTGGTCAGATCTTCGACCTCTTTACCCCTCGGAGCCCTGGCAACCCACTTCACGTCCGCGACTTGGAGGAGCTCCTTCAGTATCAGGTCTCCACCCCTGTCGCCGTCGAGGAAGGCTATCGTCTCCTTCTCCTTGCAGAGCTTTATTATCGTCTCCGGAACCTTGACCCCCTCCATGGCTATGACGTTCTCGTACCCGTATTTGAGGAGGTTCAACACGTCCGCCCTACCCTCGACTATGATGACCGTGTCCGCCCTGTCCACACCCGGTCCGGCCGTGAGACCCTCTGGACCATACTTCACAGCCCTCGGAGCCTTCAGGGCGTTGGAGACCATCTCGATTATCCTGTCCGCATCCCACTCCTCCCTGCTGACCCAGTCCTTCAGTATCTCGACGGCCCTCCTGACGATTCGCTCCCTCTTCTCCTGCCTGACGTCGACTATCCTCTCAACCCTTATCTTGGCGTTGCAGGGTCCAACCCTGTCCACAGACTCGATCGCCGCCGCTATTATGGCCGTCGGAACCCTGTCGAGGCTTGAGGGGACCTCTATCCTCCCGAAGGTCCTGTCCTTCTCGGACTTCAGGTCTACGGTTATGCGTCCGATCTTACCCGTCTTGAGCAGCTCCCTCAGGTCGAGTTCTGGGGGTAGCAGACCCTCCGTCTGGCCGAATATGGCTCCGACGACGTCGTGCTTCTCTACGACCCCCCTGACTTCGAGCCTTGCCTTTATCAGGTACTTCATGGGTAGCGTGGAAGTCTTCAAACCGCTTCCCTCACTTGAACTGAATAAAAGAGGGGTTACGCCCCTTAGTAAAGTTTGCTCAACACGTTGAGAGCCTTATCGGTAGCCTCGACGGACTTCCTCCAGTCAGCCTCGGCCTCCGTCAAAGCCCTCACAGCGTCCACGTTGTCCGGTATGACGTTCGACTCGTTCGGACAGGCCCAGACCATGTAGACCTCGGAGCCCTCCACGGACACGGAGTCCCCCCAGACGGGTATCTCGTACAAGTCTCCACGCGGCCTTCCGAGGTCCCTAGCCAGCTCGAATACAGAGTTCAAGGCCATCACACCGTCCTCGCCGTACACCAGCACCACACGGGGCTCCTCCCTAAGCGTCTCCAACACGTCCTCCCTGGAGACCGGTTTGGTGAGTTCTATCATCGCCATGTGCATGTGGTACAGGTTGTGGCTACCCTTAGCCGCCATCGTCACTATGTCCAGGTCGTGTATCACCGTCTTCACGTCCGGAGCGTGGTGGGACGGGACGTGGAGCTCCGGAACCGCCGTGTTGGTGCAGCCCACCCTGTGGGACTCCCAGACGTCGCAGCACCTCCTGAACAGGACTATCCTCGCCTTCTTGACCCTGAAAGCCTTGTGCAGGCCTCCGACCACACGGCACATGGCCGTCGTGTTGCAGCTGACGACCCGTGTGAACTGGGCTCCGAGGGACTCTTCGTAGTTGTACGTGGCCACTATAGACCTTCCTGCGACCTCGTGTTTCTCACCGCCCTCGAATATGGCCTTCACACCCGCCTTCTCGTACACGGCCTTATTCTTGGCTCCTATCCCGGCCGGGGTGCAGTCCACGACGACGTCCACCTCTTCCAGAAGGTCCGACAGAAGCCCGGCGACCTCGACCTTCTCCTCCATGGCCTTCAGCCTGTCCGGTAGGGAGCAGTATATCGGGTACTTCTCGGCCAGCAGCTTTATCCTCCAGTCGGCGACCACGTCGGAGACGCCGACGACCTTCATGTCCTCTTGGGCTGAAACGGCGTCTGCAACCCTTTTACCTATGACCCCTGCACCGTTTACGCAGACTTTAATCGTGTTCCTCGGCAACTTGGGTCACCAACATAGTTTGGCGGTTTTTCTAAAAACTTTATCTGGTAACCTCCAGCGTCACGATTCTCTCCAGGTTCTTGGGATGTCTCTCGAAGTACTCCCTCACGGGCTTCAGTATCTCTACCAAGGCGTCAGCCACAGCCATCTTCAAGTCCAGCGGGTGGAGCTTCCCGCTCACGTACGCCTTCTCAAGCTCCCCGTAGCTCCTGAACGTGACAGGCCCACCGTACTTCTCCTCCCTCTCAACCCTAAGCTCCGGTAGGTGTCTGAACACTATCAGCCTCGCCATGTCCATCACGGGGTTGTCCTCCACGGACCTCGGCGGACAGTAGGCGGCCCGCAACTTCCTCCTTATGTCCTCGGGGGAGTCGTGCATGAATATGCACGAGTCTGGCACGCTCTTCGACATCTTCGTCCTTATCTCCCTGTCAAGCCTCTCATCCTCGTCGAACCTACCCTCCATCGAAACCTGCTTCAAGCCTCTGAGAAGCGGGGTGTGGATGCACACCGGGGGCTTCATCCCAATCTTCTTGGCTGCCTCCCTGACGAGCATGTGAACCTTCCTCTGGTCCATCCCCGCACAGACGCAGTCCAGCCCCAGCTTGACTATGTCCGCGGCCTGCATCAGAGGGTATATCAGCCAGGCCGTCTCGGCGACCTCCTCGGACATCCCCCTTCCGAGCACAGGTAGGGCCCTCCTAACCCTCCTCAACGAGAACAGCTTCCCAAGCCTCAGGACGGTCTCCCAGTACTCGACGTCGTCTACGAGCTCCGACGCCCACATGTACCTAACCTTCGACTCGTCTATCCCGAGGGCCTTGAAGCAGTCCTTGAAGTACTCCCCGGCGACCCTGATCTTCTCCAGGTCTCCGCCGAACTTGTTGTTTATCCAGGCATGCCAGTCAGCGAGGAATATCGTGAACTCGAAGCCGGCCTCGACCATGTCGGCTATCTTAGAGCCGCATATAAGACCCGTGCCTATGTGCATCAAACCAGACGGCTCGAAGCCCCAGTAGGCCTTAGGCCTCTCGACCGTCTCCAGAAGCTCCCTCAGCTCCTCTAACCTGACTACCTCGGCAACTCCCCTGACCGTCAGTTGAAGCCTCTCCTCAACGTCCAAGTAACGACCCCTCGAACGGATGCTTTCGGGCACCTGTCCCTTGCGAGACTAACACCCAGCCTCACCGCAGGCCTGAACGGCCCCCTAAGCTGGGCTCTCTCGCCGCAAGGGTTTCGGTGCCCGGGCCTGCCTGTACGACGGCTGGGTAACCCTCCCTCACGGGAGGCCTCGACGGCCCCTCGGTTGGGTCCGTCGCCGTCACTTCGGCAGGCCATCAGATATGTGGTTTGGGGGGATTTTATCCTTTTCTCTGATCAGTCGGGTATCTTGACCCCGTCGAGGGAGAGCATCCTGACGTAGAGTGGGTCGTACACGAGGAAGGCCCTTCCACCGGTTATGTCGGTTATCATGAACGGGAGCATCTTGTCCACGACGTACCTGTCCATCCTCGTAGCCTTAATGGAAACGGACGAAGGGCTTTCGAAAGAGGCTATCTTCCTGTACAGGCTGGGCTTGGAGTACCTGAGGTCCGGCTCCACGTCTATGGATATTATCGGTATCCCCTTCTTCCTAGACAGCTGGGAGACCCAGAGGACATCCTTGATGGGGCCCATGGCCTCCCTGCCCCCGTGCTCAAAAAGCGACACGTTGGGATGGAAGTCTGATATGACTATCATCAGAGGCTCAACCTCCTGCCTCCTCAAAGCCTCCCACTCCAGCATCCTCAAGCCCTTAAGCATTCCAGCCGCCAGCGGAGTGTAGCCTCCAGTCCTGAGGGCGCTTATCTTGGCCGCCACCACCTCCAGGTTGGTCGTCGGATGCTGGACTACCAGAGCCCCATCGTGCTTCAAGGCCACTATGCCAACTCTGTCCCTCGCCTTGTACACCCTCTTGAACAGCCAGTTGAACACGAGCCAAGTCGCTCTGGACGCTAATTCCATCGATCCGCTCAGGTCGAGGACGAGGCTGAGCGACGTCGGGACGTCCGGGGACTTCACACGCTCCATCAGGTCGTATTTGGTTATGCGTACCCTCGGCTTCCCAACGTCGTTCACCCTACCCCTCACGACGGCCATCCTTATCGTGGCCGGTATGTGGACATCCCTCGGCTTGCCCTTAGGAGAACTCCATGAGACCGTCCTACCCCTCTCCGGGATGCGCCTCCACCTCATCCCGATGCGGGAGCCCCTCCCTCCCCTAAGCCCCCACCTGAGCCTCGAGCCGTAGGGCGCGTACTCCTTGACGTAGTCCCCGAGGGACGAGAGGTAGTCCTTGAGGCGTGCGATGGGGAGGGGGGTCAGGAACGTACTCCCGTACGTCAAGGCCGAGGGGGGTATCGTGAACCTCGAAGGCTTTCCAGGGCCCATCAGGTTGAGGAGGCTGGGGCCGACGGATGTATTCGTGGCCTTCTTCGAAGACCTCAGCACGGCAGCTACGGGAGGGAGCTTCCTCGACAGCATCGACAGGAGGAAGAACGCGCCCACCGCCACGGCGACCGCCATGACCAAGCTGGGCAGGGAGAAGTTGACGCCCTTGAGGAGAATGAAGAGAATGAGGGCTGCCGCGGCCACTGCCAAACCTACGTTTATCAGCCTATCCCAGCGTTTTCTCAGCGTTATCGGGGGCATCCTCTTGAGGGGTTTCCCCCCAGACGGCTTCACGTCTCCCTCGGGCACGGGCTTGTCTAAGGGTCTGAGCAGGTTCCTGACAGGCGGCGGGATGCTTCGCTGCGTTTCAGCCCCAACCTCCTGAGAGGCCGGCCTCATCTCAACCAGACGTTTTCGGAAGGCCTTCTCGATCTCCTCGGGCCTCGCAGGCTCCAGCAGGCCCTTGCTCCTCGTCCTGTGGCTTATGGCGAGCTTAGCAGCGAGTATGAGGTCCTCCGGCTCGACGACCTCCCTACCGTTGTAGGCTGCTATGGCCTTGGCCGCCATGCACATCACTATGTCCGGCCTCATTCCGTCCACCTTCAGGTCGAGGGCGGTCCTAGAGGCGACCCTTATCAGGTACTCGGGTATCTTAACCCTCGGCAGGAGCTCCTTGGCCTTGATTATACGTCTCCTTATCTCCTCGTTCTTAGCCTCCCACTTCTTCCTGAAGCCCTCCGGGTCCATCTCGAACTCCAGGTTTCGCTTGACTATTTCGACCCTATCCTCAAGCGACTGTATGTTCTCGACCTCGACGTGGAGGGCGAACCTGTCGAGCAGCTGGGGACGGAGCTCACCCTCCTCGGGGTTCATAGTCCCTATCAGGATGAACCTCGACGGATGCGACACCGATATGCCCTCACGTTCGACTACGTTCACGCCCATCGCCGCCGCGTCCAACAGGTCGTCCACGATGTAGTCGGGCAGGAGGTTAACCTCGTCCACGTAGAGGATGTTCCTGTGGGCCTCGGCCAGTATGCCGGGTTGGAAGCTCTCGACGCCGTGTTTTATGGCCTTCTCTACGTCTATGCTGCCCACAACCCTGTCCTCGGTGGCGCTCAGCGGGAGCGTCACGACACGCATCTTACGCCTCTCGACGGGGAGCTCCTTGCCGCTCTCGTAGAGCTTCCTACACTCCGGACACATCTCCCTCGGGTCTCTGGGGTTGCAGTTGAAGGGGCATCCCTTGACGACCTCTATCTCCGGAAGAAGGTCGGCGAAGGCCCTGACGATGGTGGACTTACCCGTCCCCTTCGGGCCTCTTATGAGGACTCCGCCTATCCTCGGGTTTATGGCGTTTATAATCAGGGCTAATTTGAGCTCCTCTAAGCCAACGATGGCCGCAAACGGGTAGACTGGAGGATGCTCGGACAACCTTTCCAAGTTCTGAATCTCATGCGACGTTAAAATACGTTTTCATGTTCGATTAAACATGGATGTCCTGGATTGCCTTCAAGCGCAGGGAGGTGTTGGAGCTCACGGTCTCCTGGGTAGCCCTTTCCGCCTCGTTTTCGATGGGTGCCTTCAGGACGATAGCCTTCTTCAGGCCGCCGGGATACCCATACCTCATGCTCTCAACCTTCCTACAGTACCTCCTCCTGATAGGCCTCGCCTTCATACCGCATGAACTCGCCCACAAGCTCACAGCCCAGCGTATGGGGTACCTAGCCAGCTTCAGACTGTGGCCGTGGGGCCTGGCCATGGCCGTCCTGACCGGCTTCCTCACGGGAGGGATGTTCGTCATGGCCGCTCCAGGAGCCGTGTACATCCTCCCCCTGGCTGCCATCGTGTCGAGGAGGTTCGTACCCGACAGGAGGGTGAACGGGCTGATAGCGCTGGCAGGCCCTTCAGCCAACATGACCCTGGCCGTGGCCTTCGCCCTCCTCGGAATCCCGTTTGGGGCGCCAATACTCTCGGCTGGGTTGAGGGTGAACCTCTACCTGACCCTGTTCAACATGCTCCCCCTACCCATGCTCGACGGGTTGAAGGTCTTCTCGTGGAACAAGCCCGTGTGGGCTCTGATGACTGTCACGCCGGCTGTCTGGCTCGCCTTCCTCACGGGCTTCCTGAGGATTGGATGAACATTTAAGACGAACCACGTCCCTTTCCCTTTAGGTGTCCGAGTTGAGGATCAGGTGGCTCGGCCACGCAGCCTTCCAGGTGGAATCGGAGGACGGTGTGCTGTACATAGACCCGTGGCTCGAGAACCCGATGTCCCCCGTGAGGCCCTCGGATGTGGACAGGGCTGACGTGATAGTCGTAACCCACGACCACCACGACCACCTCGGAAACGCGGTCGAGATAGCCAAGCGTACGGGGGCCGTGGTCGTCGCCGTCCCGGAGCTGGCCTCCTACCTGAGCGGCATGGGGGTCGAGACGCACGCCCCGAACATGGGTGCCAAGACCGTTGTGAGGGGTTTCGGCGTTACGCTTGTGCAGGCGTTCCACACGTGTAGCAGGGGCTTCCCCACGGGGGTCATAGTCGAGACTGAGGGGAAGTCCCTGTACCACATGGGAGACACCGCCATATTCGGGGGCTTAACGCTGATAGCGGAGCTCTACAAACCGGAAATCGTCATGGTGCCGATAGGCGGGTTCTACACCATGGGACCCATGGAGGCGGCCAAGGCCGTCGAGATACTCAAGCCCAGGGTGGCCATACCGATGCACTACGGCACGTTCCCTGTCCTCGTGAAGACGCCCGACAGCTTCGTCAGGCTCGTCCAAGAGAGGGCTCCGGAGGTTAGGGTGCTGACCCTGAAGCCCGGTGGGGTGTACGAGGAGTAGCGGTGGTCCCTGTTGGAGGAGCGTGAAGCCTACCTCAGAGCAGGCCTGATAGCGTCGAAAGTCAAGAAGGAGGTAAGGAGCAGGGTTAGGGTCGGGGCGAGCATACTGGAGATATGCGAGTTCGTCGAGAGACGGATAAGGGAGCTCGGAGGAGAGCCGGCCTTCCCGTGCAACGTGGGTGTGAACCACGTCGCAGCCCACTACACATCGCCCCCCGGAGATCCGAAGACCATACCAGACGGAGCTCTGGTCAAGGTGGACCTCGGAGTCCACGTGGACGGGTACATAGCCGACACGGCGTTCACCGTGTCTTTCAACCCTGAGCTGGAGCCCCTCGTCGAGGCCGTGGAGACGGCTTTGGATGCGGCCGTGGAGGCCGTCAGGGCCGGCGTGAGGGTCTCCTCCATAGGGGCGATCATAGAGGCGAAGATAAGGGGGATGGGGTTCAAGCCTATAAGAAACCTGACTGGGCATGGGCTGGCGAGGTACACGATACACTCGGGGGAGGTCATCCCGAACGTGTCTACGGGTCACAGGGATAGACTGAAGGAGGGTAGGGCATACGCAATAGAGCCCTTCGCCACCACCAGGTTCGGACACGGAGAGGTAGCCGGAGCCCCCGAACGGTACATATTCAGGCTCGTGAAGCTGAAGCGCATCGGCGGGATGGCTGGGGAGATGCTGGAGTACATAAACGAGCGATTCAAGACGCTGCCCTTCTCTGAGAGGTGGCTCGTGGAGAGGTTCCCTCAGGGTAGGACAGAGACGCTGTCAACCCTGTTAAGGTCTAAGGCTCTGATGGCCTACCAGGTGCTCGTGGAGAGGGGCTTGAGGCCGGTCGCCCAGGCGGAGCACACGATAATCGTCGAGAGGGATGGGTGCATCGTCATAACCTGACCTTACCCTTAATCCTCGCGAATATCTTCGTTATCACCATCGGCCCACCACACCTCTTACAGGGCCCCTCCTCCTTGAACACGTAGTCACCCCTCTTGAACATCCTGATCTCCTTGAGCTTACACTTGGCGCACTCCAAAACAGTAACGATCTCTGATTCTTGGGGCTTCGAGGTGGGCATAAGCATCTTGAACAGGAAGAAGAGCAGGGCTGCCATCAGGAGGCCAAGTAGCATCATGTTGATCTCCGTAGACCCCGGGTTGAAGAGCACTGGACCGTGCATGGCGTATCACTGTCCTATCCCTATCGTGTTTCCGACACCCGCCACTATAACCACGCCTCCCTTCTCGACTCTGTCGGTTATGAACCTCTTTATGGCTTCGATAACCCTGTCAGCAGCGTTGGCTATCTCCTCCTTCATCGGCGATATGGCCTCGCTTAAGTCCTCCTTTATCACGATGGCGTTCGTCGGAATCTTGTACTTCAACGCCATCTCCTCTATCTTGTACCTCTCAACCCCCACGCCACCTATGGCGGCTCCGATCCCCTCGGCCACGTCGCCCGTCTTCTCACCCTCGAGCTTCAGGGCAGCGTCCACCATTATGATCGAGGAGACCCTCCCACCCTCCTCCTCTATGATCCTCAGGACGGCGTCTCCAGGCTTGCCCACGTTTCCGCCTGGACCCTCAGCCTTGACCACGTACACGGTTCTGCCGTCTACGTCTATCTTCGCCGCTATCGTGTCCTTAGCGACCCTCCTCCAGCTCTCGCCGTTGGCTAGCTTGGCCGCCACGAGGGCTCCTATGCCGTCTCCGATCGGGACACCCTTCGAGAACGCCTTCAGGGCGTTCATGTAGGCGTTGGCGTACTTCATTATAGTCGGCATGAGCATCTGTAGCTGGAGTATGGTGTACAGGCTCATCGTCTTCTTCCCAAGCAGGTAGTAGTGGCGAGTTATCTTGTAGATGGAGTTCAGCGCCATCGCAGCCTCGACCATGTTCTCCAGGTTGTGAAGCTCGCTCTCGCTGGCCTTGGGAGAAATCTCCCTAATCTCCTGCCTAAACCTCTCCTCCCTGACGTTCATCAGGTGCTCGAGCTTCCACACGATTCCAGCCGGGTCCAAGTCTACAGGGTCTATCATGAAGTACTCGAGGAGGCTGTCCAGCTTAGGAGCTGGGTCTCGATCGGGTTTTCCGACCTCCTTTATCGTCTCCAGGGCTATGGCCCTACCCTCATCACGCATGCGCCTGATCTTCTCCAGCGAACCCTCGATCTTCTTCAACGTCATGAGAGACTGTATCTGCTGACCGTAGAACAGGAACACTATGAACGCTATCGTGAATATCAGCTGCACTACCGTGTTCAGAAGTCCACCCTGCTGGAACAGCTGACCGACTCCGCCGAACATCCACCCATAGCCCCGCAACCCCATGGGAAGCGGCCGCCAGCTTCCCCGGCTTCGCGTGGCCGAAGACCACACTACCACCGGGGACGGAGGGCGGTTTAACTTCCGAGTTCGGAATGGGTTCGGGTGGGACCCGCCCCCTCTGGCCGGCGGCCAGAATAATGGATAATAGTGGAGGAATTTAAACTTGTTGTGTCCGCTTTAGGGCCTCCACCACCTGAAGCCGACGTAGGTAACCTTCCCGTCCTCCAGGTTCGGGATGGCGGTTATGAACGTCTTCCTGACGGTCGTGGCTAGCCGTCCAGACCTGACGATGTCCGGGGCCTCCAGAGGCTCGTCTCGGCTTCTGACGTGGACTATGTAGGGTGCGTGGTCTATCCCAGGCCCCTTCCTGTACACCGCGAAGTCGCATCCATACTTTATTCCCGGAGTGGCTATCAGGCCCCTGTCCCTGAGGTCCTTGTAGACGAGATACTTCATGTCGAACCGTTCATACAGGCTCCTGGCGACCTCCCGGAGCTCCTCGGCGTCCACTTCACGTCCGTCGGGCTTGACAACCCTTATGACACCCTTCTCCAGGAGGTAGAGTCCCTCTATCAAGTCCAGTATGAGGGGGGCGTCGAAGCTGGCATCCTTCGGCTTAGGGACTCCGAGGGGCTTACCGTAGAAGCCCATCCTAAACAGCTTCCTACCGTCCTCCGTGTTCCAGACTACAAGTCTGTTCTCTAGGAGCTGAACCTCTATCCGAACCAAGTCGGCTCCACCTACAGCGACAGTATCCTTATCAGGTCAGCCGCATCCTCGGCCCTGTCCGCTATACTCTCAAGCAGGGCGGTTATGTCCCTGAGGAGCAGTATGGTGTGCAGGGGCATGTCGCTGCTTATTATGTGCAGGTCCACCTCCCGGTATATCCTGTCCACCACGCTTTCGCATTCGTAGACGCTCAGGGCTATGTTTGAGGCTGCGGAGGAGTTGAAGCTCAGCGCGAGTATGCCCTCCCTGAGCTTGAGCAACGTGTCGAGAGTGGCCTCGGAAAGCCTCGTGAGGCCTTCGACCACCTTGCGGTCAACCTTCCAGCCCATGTCGGCTATCTCGTAGACCCTGACGCCTACGCCCTCGCAGAAGTCCGTTATCTCCTTTATGGCGCTGACGAGCCTGTACATGTCCTCGCTGTGGGCTATGAGAGGACTCACCTCGTACAGTTCCATGACGAACCTCCTGCGGAGCTCGGCGGCCTCACACCGGATTTCCCTAACCCTTTCAAGGTCCTCCCGGAAGGCTTTCGCATCGGGGTTTGAGAGGGCCGAAACCATCCCGATAACGGCTCTGAACATATCCAACGCTGCCCTAACGTGGTCTTGGAATATCGTGAGCAGCCTCCTGAGCTCCCTCTCCTCGCCGGTTGAGAACATAGGCACTTCCCTTTCCTTTCGGCCAAGGGTATATTATACAGGCTTTCTGATAATAGTTTAGGTTTGACCCTTCTCCTTCTTGCTGCTCAGCCACCAGCGCAGGTACTCCCTACGCTGCCTCCTCAGACGCTCCTCCTCACTCTCCTCGAAGCCCCTGAGCCTGTCCATGGCCTCGTAGAGCTCCGAGAGGGTGTACACGTTCCCACAGCTCTGACACACGTACTGCTTCGTGGACGGATCGTACTTCAGGTTTCCACCACACTCAGGGCAGTATGGCATGGAGCACCCAATACAGATGTAGCAGGCGGTTAGTTATTAACGTTAGGCGGAAACTCTATCTCTGGGCGATGGCCTGGCCTTTCAGATCGAAGCCCATAGACCTCGGAGGCCTGGACAGTAAGCTCCGTGGGATACACCTGATAGAGGGGATAGGCCTAAGCTCAAACGTATACGTAATCGGGTCAAGAGAGCCCACCCTCGTGGACACAGGCGTTGGGGACGATGTGAACAGCTTAGTCAGGAGCCTCTCCGAGATGGGGTTAGAGCCGAGCCAGGTTTCCCAGGTCGTGCTGACACACTCCCACTTCGACCACGTCGGGGGGCTGAGGGAACTCTTGGAGGAGGCTGAACCCGTCATACTCGTCCACGTGGACGAGCTTCCCATGCTGAGGTGGGAGTACTCTTCGAGGGCGAAGGCCGTCCGCGACGGAGACGTTGTCGAGACCGAACTCGGAGAGCTCACCGTGATACACACACCCGGCCACACGGCTGGGAGCATATGCCTACTCGACTGTGGCAGAGAGGCCCTCTACTCCGGCGACACTGTGTTCGCAGACGGCTTCTTCGGGAGGTGTGACATGCCCACGGGAAGCCTCAGGATGCTCGTGGAAAGCCTCGGAAGGCTTTCGGAGCTCAGGGTTGAGGCTCTCTTACCGGGACACGGCAAGGTGGTCGTCAGGGAGGGGTGGAGGCACATAAGGGAGGCGGCCAACGCGGCTAGGATGATGTCGCTCTAAGCCATCTGTCTCAGCTCCTCCATGCTCCTCAGCCCGACGAGGTGGAGGTTCCCGACGTTCACGTTCCTCAGATGCCTCCTGGCGGCCCTGTAGCACTCCAACACGTCCTTCAGGGGCGTGACGGGTAGGTCGCTCATCATCCAGTCTGGGTGGAATATCAGCAGGCTGTACGGTATCTCCGGGTTCAAGTCGGCTATGAACTCCGCTATGGCCTCCACCTCCGAGGCGTCCACGTACCCAGGAACCAGCAGCGTAGTGGCGGTCAGGACGGGTACTTCGGGCCTCTCGTCGTAGAGCTCCTCGGCTATCATCCTGAAGTTCTCGTAAGCCCTGTCGTTCGGGACTCCGCTCAGGGCTATGCTGAGGTTCCTGTCGAAGCACTTAAGGTCGAACTTTATGTTCCCACCGCTCTCCAGCGAGAGCTCCGCAGCCCTCCTGACCAACGCGGGGTTTCCACACCCGTTCCACTCGAAGCATACCCTGACCACACGACCACGACACTCTTCCAACACCGCCCTTGAGGCCCTTACGGCGTAGGGGAGCTGGGGCTCGGGGGAGCCTCCGAAGTAGCATATACACGTTATCCGCTCGTTGCTCCTAACGGTCTCGACGAACTCCTCCACGTGGACCACGTCGGCCCTCTGGAGCTCCTTGTGGCTGGAGTTCTGGCAGAAGAGGCAGTTGAAGTTGCACCCGTAGAAGAACACTGCCAGGTTGTAGTACCCGTACTCAGGCCCATCCTTGACGGCGTACTTCGGGTAGCCCAACCCCGTCCCGGCTGGGCAGAACCAGGCTGCACAACAGTTCGTGACGTGTGGGTCCAGGTAGGCGTACAGCAGACCCACGTCCGGGTTCACGAGCGACCTAAGCCTTCCGTCCACGTTCTCCCGGAGACCGCAGAAACCCCTCTCGCCGGGGCCCATGAGACACTCGTTCGAGCAGAGGGTGCATGGGATTCCGCCGGGCGTCTTCGGTGGGGTGGGGGGTAGGCCGTAGGGCTTCCGGGAGGATGCGTGGGCCTCCAATACGTACGGCATGGCCTCCTCGGGGCGCTCCCTTATACAGTCGACGCACACACCGAGCTGTCGGGATACGGTCTTGGACTTCTTCCCGCAGACTCTGCACTCTTTTTCCTTGAGCGTGGGGGGCCAGACGAAGCGGTATACCATCAAGAGCTTAGCCGTCTCCAAGCCATATATGTGCTCACTCCCACTCTATCGTGGCCGGGGGCTTGTGGGTTATGTCGTAGACCACCCTGACGACCTCGGGAACCTCGTTCGTTATCCTCGTCGCCAGACGCTCCAGAAGGTCCCAAGGCAGTTTTGCGAAGGACGCCGTCATGGCCTCCCTGCTCTCCACGGCCCTTACGGCGACCACGTATCCGTAGGCCCTTTTGTCTCCCTTTATCCCCGTAGTCTTCACGTCCAGCAGGACTGCGAAGTACTGCCACAGCCCCTTCCACAGACCAGACTTCTCGATTTCCTCCCGGACTATGGCGTCCACACGCCTCAGAATCCTAACCTTCTCCGGTGTGACCTCCCCTATGACCCTTACGGCCAGGCCTGGGCCTGGGAACGGCTGTCTGTGGACTATCTGCTCGGGCAGGCCCAGACGCCTCGCCACCTCGCGAACCTCGTCCTTGTACAGGTCTCTTAGGGGCTCGACTATGGCCTTGAACTCCATCTTCGACGGGAGGCCTGCCACGTTGTGGTGGGTCTTTATCTTGTCTGAGAACTTCCTGAACCCGGATTCTATGCGGTCTGGGTATATGGTGCCCTGTATCAGGTACTCGGCTCCGACCTTCTTGGCTATGCGTTCGAAAACCCTGATGAAAGTCTCACCTATGATACGCCTCTTTGCCTCGGGGTCCCTGACCCCCTTCAGGGCTTCGAAGAACTCCCGGCTTGCGTCCACGACGTGTAGGTTAGGGAGCATCTTCGAGAACACCTCCCTAACGTACTCAACCTCTCCCTCACGCATCAGGCCAGTGTCTATGAATATGGCGTGGAGGCGGTCTCCGAGGGCCTTTGAGGACAGCACGGCTGCCGTGCTTGAGTCTATCCCACCGCTCAAGGCTATCACGGCCTTGCCTGAACCCACGATGCTCCTTATCTCCTGTATAGCTTTGGGTATGAAGTCCTCCATGCTCCAGTTGGGTGTGCAGCCGCAGACGTTGAACACGAAGTTCTCCAGCATCTTCACCCCGTTCTCCGTGTGGACCACCTCCGGATGCCACTGGAGGCCGTAGAACCTCCCAGATGGGTCCCTGAAGGCGGCTATGGGACAGGTGTCCGTCTCAGCCAAAACCTCGAATCCCTCAGGCAATTCGGCCACCAAGTCCATGTGGCTCATCCACACACGCTCCCTCGGACCCAAACCCTCCAGGACGCCCACGGGCTTGAGTATCCTGGCCACCGCAACACCGTACTCAGCCTTAGTTCCACGAGCCACGTACCCGCCGAGCATCTGAGCCAGAAGCTGGTGGCCGTAGCATATACCCAAGACCGGGACACCGGCCTCCAGGATGTCAGGCTTGGGACGGGGGGCTCCAGGATCGTACACGCTGGCAGGCCCGCCGGAGAGGATTATGCCCTTAACGACCATCCTGCCTCGGAGCTTCATGATGTCCTCGAGATCCACGTCTCCGGGAAGTATCTCGGAGTACACATGGAACTCTCTTATCCGACGGGCTATTAGGTGACAGTACTGCCCCCCAAAATCTAGAACCAGGATCGTGTCTGGTCTAGCAATCGACAGTGGCACACAGACCCCTCCTACTATTTTTACCTCATCATTTGAAAAAACTTAATAACGTACAATGACCTTAAGAACATAGATTATGTCAGAAGAGGGGCGCGAATACTATGAAAAGACTATGAAGGAATCAAGGGAGCTTATAGCTGAGGCTCTTCCCAGAGTTGCCCGTGACGTTTTAGCGGCAGTTGTTATTTGGTTCTTCGCCAAACTGATCTTCGTACCAATAGCTGGGAACCTGCAATTCCGTGGGTACCCAGTGTCTCAGATACTGAACCTAATCATCGTGATTGCCCTAGCAGTTATAGTGATCAACATGCTAGTGAATATCCGCAGGTTGATCGACGGAGCAGCTGGGTATGCCGCATGCAGGATCGGTGCTCCCTATGAGGTTTCACCGGAGGAGGTTGAACATTATAAGACTGCGCTTAGAGGCATCTTCTATATCATCGTCGTCTCACTGATATACCTGCTCTTCGTTGAGTTCCTCTCAAGAATCCACCCAGCGCTTTCGGCCGTAACATTGATAGCAATTGTCATTTGGGCTATATACATGATCTGGAAAGTTGTCCAGTCGGTTTCAGCTGAGATAGGGCGATATACAACTAAGTGGGCTGAGAGGATCTAAGTCGAATCCAGGAGTAACAACTGAGTCCTAAGGGGGGTAAAGTGACTTTGACCGTCAAGTTTAAGATACTGGTGCTGGCCGCTGTCCTGATAACTGACTTACTTTTTTTCCTTTTCTTTGCAGTCGCTTATCCGGGGATTTTCCAAATAATCTTAGGATCACTTCCCTGGAACGACGATCTTGAAAAACTTATCATAGTAGTTTTGGGGTTATTAATAGCTATTATAACGACAGTGGGGATAATACATTTTACCTTAAAAGCCATTAGTGCACCTCAAGGAGGGAAAAAATTGTGACCGTTAAGGATTCTTTAGGTGATGTTGTGCCTGAAATGGCTACGGCCTTTTTGACAGCGTTTCTAATATGGCTTTTTGGAGTTCTTGTCTTTCTCCCTTTAGCTCGTAGGGTTGAGCCATCCAATCTTCCTTTAATTGTGAGTGTAATTATACTTCTACCCTTCACCAGGTTCCTGTTTAAGGGCCTGAGGGGGCTGGATAAGATTTTAGATAGACTCTCCAAGAGGATTACTCATGAGTTGGTAAGTAGGAGGGACTTGAAAAAGAAGCTTTCAACTGAGAAAATAGTTAGAGCTGTTGTCTATACAGTGGCTATCCTGATTATCTACTTATTGTACTCTCCGTTGCTTTCAGCGATTCATCCCTCAATAAACGGGATAGCCATGGTTGTAACTATAATGATCATTTTTTGGATACTCCTCTCAAAACGGATACTTTGATTCGAGAAGAGATCGCTTAAACTTTTGGATCAAAAAGATTCTTAAGAGTTACCTTTGAGGGAAAGGTTTATGCCCTTCGACCATCATCAACCTTGAAGCTTTCCTGATTCTCTTCGAGACCAACGCTACCTAGGACTATCTCGGAACAGACGTGGAACTCTCCTGATGCAGTGGGCTATCAGGTGGCAGTACCGGCCTCTGAAGCCCGGCACAACCACTGCGTCTGGCTTACGCATCAAAGAGGATTCGACCGGAGATGCTTTAAATAGTGCCGTGTGTGATGGGCATATCGATGGCGGCCGAAGGCTTAGAGAAGGAAAAAGCCGATGAAGTCTGTAAGAGACTGTGCGGCCAAGCATGCCCCATCCGTCGGTTCCTAAGCGGAGTTAGGGAACGCATGCATGCGCTTCTGGGGAAGCCTACACGCCGGTCTGATTGAGAGGCATCGCCATTATATATGCGTCTTCTCCGTCGAGGTAGTATCCCCTTATCCGGTCTACGATTCTGAAGCCGAGCTTCCTGTACAGGTTTATGGCCGGGATGTTCGTCACGCGGACTTCGAGGAAGCCCTCCGTGGCTCCGTATTCTGTCATGGAGTTTCTTAGGGCTTCCTTCAGCATGGCGGTTGCTATTCCCCTTCTCCTGTACTCTTCGAGGACTGCTATGGAGACTACGTGGCAGCTCTTCACGAATCTGAGTTTCGAGAACTTGGATAGGCATCTTTCTATGCGGCACATCACGTATCCGCCTATCCTTCCCTCCACCTCGGCTACGAGGAAGGTTTTGGGGAACCGTTTGTAGAGTTCTTCGTAGAAGAACCTGCTGTAGTTTTCTGGCAGCGTCTTCAGGTTTATCTCGATTACCTCGTCCAGGTCTTCGTACCTGACGGGTCTTATCAGGAAGCCTTCCAGCTTCATTAACTCAAACGATAATAGCGGAAAAGGAGGTTTAAAAGCTCACTTCTCTCAGACACGTTTATATTAACTCCGAGAGCTACTTACATAGAATCCGCCTTGGGGTTCGAAGAGCCCTACGTGTTCGACCCGTCCCTGGAAGCCATACTCAAGGAGATATTCATCATAGAGGACAAGTACATAGATGTCAACGTACCGACGTTCATAGTGTCTCCGAGGATGCTGCTGGAGCCCATCGACCTCAAGGAGGGGTTTAGGAGGGTTGCGGACAAGTTCAAGGAGAGGGGCTACCTACCGTTCCTCAGGAAAACCAAGGACGGACGGCTCGTCGTCAGGGTCTTCCAGAGGAGGGCTGTGAAGCGTAGGGGTCCGCTCCTGAACATAGCCCTTTTCGTGGCCACGCTCGGGACGATATTCCTGGACGGCTACATCAGGTGCTCAAGCCCCATACTCAGAAGTCTGATGCCGAACGCGTCTGTCCTACAGCAGGCAGCCGTATTCACCGCCTGCCTGATGGCGATATTCCTACTCCACGAGATGGGACACAAGGTCACTGCGATGAAGAAGAACATAGACGCCTCGCTCCCCTACTTCATACCGGCTCCACCAGGCTTCGGAGGAACCTTCGGAGCCGTGATAACGCAGAGGGAGCCACCGACGAACAGGGACGACCTCTTCGACCTGGGTTTCAGCGGGCCTTTCGTCGGGTTCATCGTAACCGTGGTCGTGGCCGCCCTGGGACTCTACATGTCCTTCGTCGTGCCTATAGAGTTCGTGATGAGGTGGAGCCAGTACGTCAGGTTCATACCGGTACCCCTGCTCATCAGGATCCTCGCGAACCTGATCAGGCCGAGGCCCCCGGGATACGTCCTGCTGATGCACCCTGTGGCCTTCGCAGCCTGGGTTGGAGCCCTCGTGACCTTCCTCAACCTGCTTCCCACCTGGCAGCTGGATGGCGGCCACATAGCAAGGGCTATGTTTGGGGAGAGAGGACACAAGATAAGCTCGATCGTAGGGGTGTTGATACTGTTCTTATCGGGGTTCGTAGCGATGGCCCTGCTCGTGCTGATAATGATGTTGATATCCGGACCCCACGGAGGCCCGCTGGACGATGTCTCGCCGCTAAGCAGGAGCAGAAAGCTCGTACTCTACCCTCTCTCCATAGCGGCCCTTGTACTGTGTGCGGTCTTCATGATCCCCTTCTGATCAAGGTGTAGGACGCGTGGGGGGCGATTATCACGGAGGTTTCACCGACCTCCTCGTAGGCCTTCATCAACCCATCCTGAGCCGTGTAGGCTGGGGTTAGGCCCATCCTCACCAAGGTCCTCATCGGAAGCGCCGACGAGACTATCACAGGCCTCCTGGACAGCATCCTCGACACGGCCAGGGCCTTCCAGGCCCCGGGCACAAACCTCCTGTGCATCTCAGACCTGAGGGCACGCGGGTTCTTAGAGAAGAGCTCCACGAAACCCCGAACACCCACGCCTCCGCTGCACTCGGCCACGAGCACGACGGCCCCACTCCTCTTGACAGCCTCTTCGACGTGTATGAGGGCGTCGAGCGCCCTGTACAGAAACCTGTCCCAGGGTGCTCCGCCAGCGCTTGCGACGACCACGCCAGCCCTCCCCACGAGCTCTACCGAGGCCCTCTCCTCCACGGCCTTTACGCACTCCAGGAACGAGTGCATCGGCTCTCCGAACGAAACGGCTATGGGCCACCCCCGTTCGTCCAGGGCCACGTTCAGGGAGACGTCCAAGCCTGCCATCATGGAGGCCTCCACCATGTCCTCGTGCACCGGGTTTCCGTTGATGAGGCCTGGTTTGGCCATCCTGTCGAGCATCAGCGACATGTTGCCCCTGAGTGTCTCCAACGACGACACGGAGAGGATGACTGACCTACCGCCCACGTATCCCGCAGAGGGGTGTGGTCTGACCTCACCGACCGAGACCTTCAAGTCGGCCTCCCTGAAGGCCTTACACACCTCCACGGCTGTGCCGAGGCTTGTGACTCCAACCCTCTCGGACGGCGTTTCTACGGGATCATGCCACACCACCCTGATCCCCTCAGGGAGCGGTCTACGGGGTTTGTGGGGCTTTATGAGGGGCTCGTCGAACCTCCTCCCGACGATGACCGTTATGTTCTCGGCCTCGACTCCAAGCTCAGTCATTCTCGGAATGAGTATCTGAAGCGTCTCCCAGACTACACCAGAGATCCCGGGGTCCACGGCCACGGAGACCTTTATCCCCGGCTTCAGCATGTCCCTGAGGGGCTCGGAGTGTACCGGTTTCTCGACGGCCCTCATAACCTCGTAGGTCAGGTCCTCTACGGGTCTACCCTCCTTCGGCTCGACAGTCGCCATCAGCTTCCTCACGGGCACGGACACGCTGACCTCTGTGTCCCCGTACGGCAGCCAGCATTCGACCATCGAGGAACATATCGAGGTGAACGGTTTTAACGCTGTCGTCGGCTAAAGTTTTTCAACGCCGTGGAGAAGTGATTGTTGGGTTCTCATGACAGTTAAAGAGCTCCTATCAACCGAAGTGGGGGAAGGTGAAGTCGCCTTCGTCGTGTTCAACGAATACTCAGGCGTGGCTCTGAAGACCTCTGGAACCGTCATAGTGGTGGACCCCACATTCGTCGACCCAGACGTGTTCGAGGAGGTGGATGCGATACTGATAACGCATGAACACTTCGACCACCTCGACCTGGACGTAGTCGAGGCCGTGCAGAGGCGGACGGGCTGCCTGGTCGTGTCAGACAAGGAGTCGTACAGGAGGCTTAGGGCAGCCGTGCCGGAGAACAGGCTTGTGGCTGTGGACGTGGGGGACGAGGTGGACCTCGAGGGCGTCAAGGTTTACGTGAAGGAGAGCAACCACCCCCCGGCGACGCGGCCGGTCACGTACGTGATCGAGGGGGAGGGAGGCGTCAAGGTCTACCACACGAGCGACAGCCTCCCTTTCAGGAGGATGGAGGAGATAGGGAGGAGGTTCACACCGGACGTGGCGTTCTGCACGGTCGGAATAGCGCCGGGGGCGAGTCTCACGACGGGTGTCGAGATAGCGGAGCTTGTCAGGCCGAGGCTGGCGGTTCCGTACCATGGCAGAGGGTTCGAGAGGTTCTGCAGGCTTCTCTCGTCTAGGGCTCCGGACGTGGGGTGTCTGGCCACCGAGGTTGGGAGAGTCTACAAGTATCCGAGGTGAAGAGGCGTTGGCTGAGGTGTGGGCTGGCAGGGAGGAGCTGGTCAGGGAGCTGGCACACATACTCGTCAGGATAGGCGCCCTCAGGTTCGGGGCTTTCACTCTGACGAGCGGTAAGATGAGCTCCTACTACATAGACCTGAGAATCGTCCCAAGCTTCCCAGACGTGTTCGAGAGGGTATGCTCGATGTACGAGGAGATGGCCAGAAAGGACGTAGGAACCGACAGCTTCGACAGGATCGCGTCTGTACCCGTGGCCGGCATACCGTTCGCAACCTGCCTCTCCATCAAGCTCAGGAAGCCCCTCGTCATCGTCAGAAAGGAGGCAAAGACACATGGAAGGGGTAAGCGCATAGAGGGCATAATCAAGCCGGGCGACAGGGTGCTCCTCGTGGACGACCTGATAACGACCGGAAAGTCTCTCAGGTCAACGGCCAAGGCCCTCAGGGGGGAGGGGGGAGTCGTGGAGGATGCGTTGGTGCTCATAGACAGGCAGGAGGGGGGCCGTGGGGCTCTGGCTTCGGACGGCATAAAGCTCCACTCCCTGGCCGGGATAACCGAGGTCGCCAAGGTGCTGTACGAGGAGGCTCTCATAGGGGAGGAGGAGTACAAAGCCATACTCAGGCAGGTGAGGGCGGAATCGTAAAAGCTTAAATTTGTGACGGTGGGTACCTATAGCGGCGATGACCTGCCAATCATAGCTTACGGGAAACCGTGGATCACGGCAGACAGAGCCTGTCTGATCGAGTTTTCTGGGGGTGTAAGTTTTGTGGAGCATACTGTACCTGCTCAGGAACGACCCTGAGAAGCTGAAGTGGTCTCAGAGGAGGAGGGGACTCGACGAGTCCGTGGTTGACGAGGCGCTTAGGCTGGACTTGGAGTGGAGGAAGAAGCTGGGGGAGCTGAACGACCTGAGGCACAGGCACAACGTCATATCCAGGGAGATAGCGAGGCTCAGGGGCGTCGAGAGGGAGGAGAAGATAAGGGAGGCGAAGAGGCTTCAGGAGGAGATCACGAAGCTGGAGGCCGAGGTCGAGGAAGTCAAGAGACGCAGAGACAAGCTTCTACTCTCGATACCAAACGTGGTCCACGAGTCCGTCCCGGTAGGCGTGGACGAAAACGACAACGTTCCGATAAGGTTCTGGGGGAAGCACAGAGTCTGGAGGGGACACGAGGAACAGTTCCTCAAGCAGACGAAGGGCTTCGACGTCGAGTACGAGGTCATAGACTGGAAGCCCACCGGACACGCAGACGCCCTGGAGCTCCTGGGCATGGGAGACACCTTGAGGGCTGCGAGGGCCGCGGGGTCCAGGTTCTTCTACCTGTTCGACGACCTCGTCTGGCTGGACATAGCCCTCCAGCTTTACGCCCTGGACAACCTCACGAGGTGGGGTTTCAGGCCCTGCATGCCGCCCTACATGCTCAGGAGGAGGGCGTATGAAGGTGTCACGGCCCTGAGCGACTTCGAGGACGCCATATACAAGGTGGAGGGGGAGGACCTCTACCTGATAGCCACGAGCGAGCATCCGATGGCCACGCTGTACATGGGTGAGATAATCGAGGAGCAGGATCTCCCGATACTCCTGGCGGGGATGAGCCCATGCTTCAGGAAGGAGGCCGGAGCCCACGGCAAGGACATGAAGGGCATATTCAGGGTACACCAGTTCCACAAAATAGAGCAGTTCGTGTTCTGCCTGCCGGAGGAGTCCTGGGAGTGGCATGAGAAGCTCATAGAAAACGCTGAGAGGCTGTGGAGGGGCCTGGAGCTTCCGTACCGCATCGTGAACATATGCACGGGGGACCTAGGCGTCGTGGCTGCCAAGAAGTACGACCTTGAGACGTGGATGTCGGCTCAGGGACGGTACAGGGAGATGGTGTCCTGCAGCAACTGCACGGACTGGCAGAGCTACAGGCTCGGCATAAGGTTCAGAAGACGAAAAGGCATGGAGAAGGGTTACGTTCACACGCTCAACTCCACGGCCATAGCGTCCACGAGGGCGATAACCGCCATACTCGAAAACTACCAGGAGCCAGACGGCTCCGTGGTCGTACCGAAGGTGCTGAGGCCTTACCTGGAGCTGTTTGAAGAGGCTCCTAAGGAGGTCATAGAGCCTAGGCGTCACTCGAAGACGTAGAGCTCCTCCTCATACCTCCTGTCGAGCACGGTCCCCCCGGGCAGCCTCCTGACCCTGCGTCCGGCGAGGTTTCGGTACAGTAGCCTGTTCGCCTCTTCGTACTCCATCCTGAGCCAATCCAACGGCACGTTTAGGAACATAGGCCTCGCGGGAATCACGTGTCTCGTCGTCTTGTGGGCGAACACCTCGCCCCTCAGGGCAACCCTGCGAACCGCTTCCTTGGAGACCTTGGGGGGCACTATGGAAGCCAGAAGGCGGCCGGACCTGGCCATCCTCAAAGCGTCGTCCTCCGTCAGGTACTCCACACGGTAGCCCCCGGACCTCAGGGCGGACTCTATGCGCTTCACCTCGTCGTACACGTCCTTTACGTCCCCAACGTCTCCGTGGACGGTTAGGCAACCTTGGTTCGACACCACCATGGCCACGACGCCCTGCCCTCCGAGCATTCCTACAGCCTCCTCGAGGGGGTGGCTGACTACCTCAAGGCCGAGGCCCTCGATGAGCCTAACCACACGTCCGAGATCCTCCCCGGCTATGCCTCTACACCATGAGGAGACGAGTATGTTGGGGTTGTCGTAGTCCACTAGGCAGGCCGGTATCAGTCGGCATCCGAGTTCCTTCAGAGCGGCAACCCTGTGCATGCCGTCTAGGACGACCATCGTCTTCTCGTCCACTATGACCGGGTGCTTGACCACACGGTCGGCCCTTATCTCCTCCACCAGCCTACGCAGGGCGGAATCTATGACCTCCTCGTGTATGTGGAGCTCATCGACCGGCTCCAGCGATAGCTTGAGCGTCAGTTTCGGGTGTTGTATGCGGAAACGCAATCCTACCTCCCTCCTCCCGCCGTTTCCGTCAGGTTCGAGATGACCTCCCTCAGGTTTTCGAGCATCGAATCTATGTCGCTGAACTCCACATGGCCCATGTTCCCTATCCTGAACGTCTCGTGCCTCAGGGGGCCGTACCCCTTCGCCAGCTCGAAGCCCCTACGCCTCATCTCCTCGTACACCCTAACCCCGTCCACACCTTCCGGAGACCGTACACAGGAGACCGTGGGGCTTTCGTAGCCCCTTCTCGGGAAGAGGTTCAGCCCCATCGCCTCCACTCCGCTCCTTATGGTCTCGCTCCTCCTACGGTAGAGGTCGAAGTACCTGTGTTTCCCACCCCAATCCTCTATGAGCTTGAGTATCCTGTTCAGGGCGAGTATCTGCGGTATGGAAGGCGTCATGGGGGTCTCAAACCTCTCTTGGTAGCGCCTAAACCTCAGGAAGTCGAAGTACCAACCCCTGTTCGGAACCTCCTCAGCCCTCCTCAGAGCCTCCTCGCTGACGGCGGCCACCGCCAGCCCAGGCGGAACGCCGAAGCACTTCTGGGAACTCGCGAAACAGACATCCAATCCCCATTCATCCACCCTTATCTCGACACCCCCCATCGAGCTGACGGCGTCCACGAACACGAGCTTCCCATGGCTCTTGGCAACCTCGGCCAGCTCCCTAAGCGGGTTTATCAGGCCCACACTCGTCTCGTTGTGCGTTATGGTCACAGCCTCCACGTCCGGGCACCTAGAGAGCTTCTCATCCAGCAGGTCTGGCGTTATGGGCTGGCCGAGCGGGACCTCAAGCACCTCCACCTCCCTGCCGTTCGTCTCAGCCACCTCCGCGTACCTCCTGCCGAAGCTTCCACACACCGTACACAGAACCTTCCTCTTGACGCAGTTCCTTATGGAAGCCTCCATGAAGCCGGTCCCAGAGCTTGGGAAAAGGAAGACCTCACCATCCGTCTCGAGGAAACTCCTGAGCAGCTCCACGGTCTCCCTGTGCAGGGCCCTGTACTCGTCGCTCCTGTGGCTGAACATCTGGCTGGCCATGGCTTCGAGAACCTGTGGGTAGCAGGCGACGGGGCCGACCGTGAACAGCTTCAGCTCGGGCATCTCAGATTTTTTAGCAGGTTGTCTGATAAGGCTTTTCACGACGTTTGTGAAGCTTTAGACGGGTGTCTCTGGTTTGAAAGTCCTGGTATGCGACCCCGTGCACGACGAGGGATTGAACATTCTGAGGAAGGGGGGCTTAGAAGTCGATTACGTGCCCCAGATAACCAGGGAGGAGCTCCTCGAGGTCGTAGACCGGTACGACGCCATAATCGTGAGGAGCAGGACTAAGGTGGACGTGGAGGTCCTCCGAAGGGCCGTCAGACTGAAGGTGATAGGCCGGGCGGGTGTGGGCGTGGACAACATAGACGTCGAAGAGGCAAAGAAGAGGGGTATAAAGGTGTTGAGGACACCTGAAGGCCCGTCGGTTTCGGTCGCGGAGCTGACCGTGGCCCTGATGCTGTGCCTGGCGAGGATGGTGCCCTACGCGGACAGGGCCATGAAGGATGGAAAGTGGGTCAAGCGGGAGCTCATGGGAGTCGAGTTGAGAGGTAAGAAGCTCGGGATAATAGGGTTCGGGAGGATAGGATACGAGGTCGCCAAGAGGGCCAAGGCGTTCGAGATGGAGGTACTCGTGTACGACGTCATCCTCGACAAGCTGATGGACAGGGTTAGGGAGGTCGGAGCCAGGGGGCTGAGCTTCGAAGAACTCCTCCGCGAGTCGGACTTCGTGTCCATACACGTACCCCTAACCCCACAGACACGTCACATGATAGGGGAGGAGGAGCTGAAGGCCATGAAGTCCACGGCCTACCTGATAAACACGTCGAGAGGAGGGGTCGTGGATGAGGGGGCGCTCCTGAGGGCGTTGAAGGAGGGTTGGATAGCCGGAGCCGCTCTGGACGTCTACGAGGTTGAGCCTCCTACGAACATGGAGTTGATAAGACTTCCCAACGTCGTCTGTACGCCGCACATAGGAGCCCAGACTGTGGAGGCCCAGAGAAGGAACTCTGTGTTGATAGCTAACAAACTGTTGAACGCATTAAAACATTTATCATAGGAATAAAAGAAGTCTGTGGGGGCGGGGTTGAACGGGAAAGATAGAGCCCTAATACTATGGTTCGAAGAAGTGGAGAGGAGTGACACACCGCTCGTCGGAGGTAAGAACGCAAACCTCGGAGAGCTGATTAGGGCCGGGATACCGGTACCGCCGGGCTTCGCCGTCACAGCCTACGCCTACAAGAAGTTCATAACCGAGACGGGAATAGCCGAGAAGATCTACAAGACGATAAGGGAGACCGTCAGGGGCCGGAGGAGCCCTAAGAGCTACGAAGAGGCTTCGAAGAAGGTCAGAAGCCTGATAGAGGCCACGGAGCCCCCTGAAGAGGTCGTAAAAGCCATCAAGGAGGCCTACAGGAAGCTGTGCGAAAAGGTTGGCAAGGAGGTTTTCGTGGCGGTCAGGTCGAGCGCCACAGCCGAGGACCTGGCTGAGGCCTCCTTCGCGGGACAGCAGGAGACGTACCTGGACGTCAAGGGCGAGGACGAGGTCGTCAAGAAGGTCGTGAAGTGCTGGTCCAGCCTTTTCACGCCGAGGGCCATATTCTACAGGGAGCAGAGGGGCTTCAGGCACGAGGACGTCCTGATAAGCGTTGGAGTCCAGATGATGGTGGACGCGAAGTCCGCTGGTGTGATGTTCACGCTCAACCCAGTCACGGGAGACAGAAGCCAGATCGTAATCGAGTCCAGCTGGGGGTTGGGGGAGAGCGTCGTATCCGGCTCGGTGACGCCTGACGAGTTCATCGTGGACAAGGAGACGCTGAGGATAATCGAACGTAGGATATCGGAGAAGACCGTGGAGCGGATAAGGGATCCGAAGACTGGCACGGTGGTTGAGGTCGAAGTGCCGCCTGAGAGGAGGAAGGCCCCATCGCTGACGGACAAGGAGGTTGTGAGGCTGGCCGAGCTTGGGAAGCTCATCGAAGCCCACTACGGGAGGCCTCAGGACATAGAGTGGGCCATAGACAAGAACCTACCCTTCCCCGACAACGTGTTCATACTCCAGTCCAGGCCTGAGACCGTGTGGAGCATCAGGGAGGCTGAGGAGCCTGTGAAGAGGAGGGAGGTCGGCAGAGTTGTGTTGAAAGGGCTACCCGCAAGCCCAGGAGTCTACGGCGGCGTGGCTAAGGTGGTCATGAGCATAGAGGAGGCGAACAGGATGATAGAGAATGGCGACATACTCGTGACGAAGATGACGAACCCAGACTGGGTTCCGTACATGAGGCTCGCGGGAGCCATAGTGACCGACGAGGGGGGCGTCACCTGCCACGCAGCCATCGTCTCCAGGGAGCTCGGGATACCCTGCATAGTCGGGGCTGGAAACGCCACGAAGGTCCTCAAGACCGGGTGTGAGTACACCGTGGACGCTAGGGCTGGAGTCGTCTACGAGGGCATAATCACGGAGAAGTCTGGCGACGACAAGCCTAGGGAAGCTGCTCCGGCGGCCGAGTACGTGCCCGTGACGGCCACGAAGGTGTACATGAACCTCGGCGTTCCGGAGAAGATAGACGACTACAAGGACCTGCCCTTCGACGGCATAGGGTTGATGAGGGTCGAGTTCATAATGGCGTCCTACATAGGAGACCACCCGAACCACCTCATCGAGACGGGTAGGGCTCAGGAGTTCGTGGACAAGATGGCCGACGGCATCGCCAGGGTGGCGAGAGCAATCTACCCGAGGCCGGTCGTGGTCAGGTTCAGCGACTTCAAGACGAACGAGTACCGTAAGCTGAGGGGTGGGGAGAAGTACGAGCCCCACGAGGACAACCCGATGCTCGGCTGGAGGGGTGTCAGCAGGTACATAAGCCCCCAGTACCGGGACGCCTTCAGGCTTGAGTGCAGGGCCATAAAGAAGGTCAGAGACGAGTACGGGTTGAAGAACGTTTGGGTGATGCTTCCGTTCGTCAGGACGACGTGGGAGGTCAAGGAATGCTTGAAGATAATGGAGGAGGAGGGACTGAAGCGTGGCAGGGACTTCAAGGTCTGGATAATGGCCGAGGTGCCGAGCAACGTGTTCCTGGCAGACGAGTTCGCCAAGCTGTGCGACGGGTTCAGCATAGGGAGCAACGACCTAACCCAGCTGATACTCGGAACGGACAGGGACAGCCAGATACTGCCATCGATAGACCCAAGGTACTTCGACGAGAGGGACCCGGCCGTGCTTAGGGCGATAAGGCACCTGATAGAGGTGGCCCACGAGCACGGCGTGACTGTCAGCATATGCGGTCAGGCGCCTTCCGTGTACCCGGAGTTCACCGAGTTCCTCGTCAGATGCGGTATAGACAGCGTGAGCGTGAACCCCGACGTCGTCGTCCAGACGAGGAGGCTGATAGCGAGCATAGAGAGGAAGATACTGCTGGAGAGGGCTATAGGAGGCGGGAAGACCTAAAGGAGGCCGGTGGGGAGCGCACGAAGTCCAGCTCCTTCTCCGTCGGCCCCTGTTCCGTCGGTTCTACCCCAAAGGTTTCTGAGAACGATTTTTCGACTGCTTTTTTGACCCCCTCCACCGTAGCCTGCTCCACAAAGGATGAAACGTTCGCCACTCGGTCCCTAACCCTTATGGCCCTCGTCATACACTCCAGGTCCGCGTCTATGAGGAGCGTCCCGTGACAGAGGACGACCCTCTTCTTCACGTACGCGGCCATGCCCGACACCTTGAAACCCCGGACCCTGACGGAGTTCGGTGGGCTGAACTCTGCATCGACTCCGAGTTTCTTTAAGGCGTTAACCACGGGGTTTGACAGGGTTCTGTAGACAGCGTGTACGTCCGACCCGACGAGCCTCTTCGGTGCGAAAAGGCTCCAGTTCAGGTTTCCGTGGTCGTGGTACACAGTCCCGCCTCCGGTCACCCTTCTGAGGACTGGTATGCGCTTCTTGAGGCAGAACTCGGTTCGGACATCTTCGAGGCCTTGGTACGCCCCTACGATGACCGACCTCCAGTTCACCCAGAGCCTAAGAGTCCACGGGGAGGCTCCTCCTTCCGTGAGGTTTAGGATGGCCTCCTCCAGCAGTACGTTCTTGTGGGGGTCCGTCCACGGGCCTCTCAGAAGCCTCCAGTTCATACCTTGATTTCTACGGCCTCCCCCATCGTCGTCTTCACGTAGATGGACTTTATGTTCCTGATGCCCTTCTTCAGCTTGCCCACGACGGCGGATATGACTGCCTCTATGTTCTCCGCTATGTCCTCGTCGCTCATCGTCTCGTCCCCCACCTTACACATCAGGTAGGGCTTGTCCCTCGTCCTCAAGACCACCATCCTCCTGTGACGCTCTATCACGTCCTTCAGCGGGGCGTTCGGCGGGACAGGTGTCGGCATCCTACCCCTCGGACCGAGTATTGGACCCGCAACCCTACCGACCAGGGGCATGAGGGGTGCTTCGGCTATGAACATGTCGTACTCCTTCAGTATCTTCTTCAGCTCCTTCCTCCTGTCCACGTACGTCTTCAGCTCGTCTCCGGTTATGACGTGGTCTGCTCCCTCCCTCTTGGCCCTTAAGGCCATCCCACCTGAGGCGAACACGCATACCTTCTGAGGCTTGCTTCCAAGCCCCTTCGGAAGCTCCACACGCTCGTTTATCCTGTTCTCGGGCCTCCTAAGATCGATGTCCCTCAGGTTTATTATCAGCTCGAAAGACTGGGTGAAGTTCCTCTTCTTGCTCCTCCCCCTCGCCTCCCTGACGGCCTCCAGGATGGCGTCTCTCGAAACCGACATCTCCTAACCCTCCTCCACGAAGTATTCGTCGTACACCCCCTCATCAACCTCCCTCTGAACCACCCTCGGGTCCTTACCCTCCACAGTCACACCCATGCTCAGGCAACTCCCAAGTATCTGCTTCACAGCCGACTTGAGGGAGTGCGTGGGCAGGTACGGGAGCTTCGCCTTGGCTATCTTGACAACCTGCTCGAACCTGAGGTCCCCAACCCTCTCCTCCCCCGGCGCCCTGGCACCCTTCTCGATGCTGAGCTCCCTCACTATCATGGCCGTCGTCGTCAGAGGCCCAACCTTCACGTCGAACTCCTTGGTGTCCAAGTCCACGGTTATCTCCACGGGAACCTTGACACCCTTCAAGTCCGCCGTCAGCTCGTTTATCCTGCCCACGACCGCCGGGACGTTCACGCCAGTCGGTCCGAGCAGGGGGCCTATCGGAGGGCCTCCCGTGGCCTCCCCTCCCGGGACGATTACCTTGAAAGTCTTCTTCACCAACCCGCCGTTCACCCCGTCTTAACCTTCTTCAGGTAGGGCGCCCTGACCGTGACCGGGAGCGTGTACGCAGCCTCCAGAAGCTCGACCACGACCTCCTCCTTCATCTTGTCCACCCTGACAACCTTGGCCTGCATGCCCCTGAACGGGCCTGCGACTATCTCAACCGTGTCGCCCACGCTTATCTCGTCCACTATCCTCTTGGGCACTATGTACTTCTCAACCTCAGACGGCTTTACCACGCCGTCGAGTATCGACTTAACGTGCTTTATGCCCTCAACACTCTCGTAAACGTAGTGTCTGGCTGGGCTCTCCACGAATATGTAGCCCCTAACCCCCTCCGGGACGAGTATAGCCTTGATCGGGATCTTCCTAGCTGAGACCCTACTCTCCATCATCCTGGCTACGTTCATCTCCTGGCCCATCGTTGTCTTGACGACGTATATCTCAGACATCTTGACAACCCTCTCAGACAAAGGTCTCAGACCTCTATTATGCCTGGAACGCGGAGGCTAAAAGTCTTATGAGGAAACCCACGGACCCTATCACCAGAAGGCCGAGGATACATATCTTTATCGAAGTCCACAGTAGCTTCCTGTCCGGCTTCCTGAGTACCTTCAGAACCCGTACCGTGGACCTCAGGAAATCCTTCACGCCCAACCCACCTTAAGGAGCAGTGGAAACGCTCTTAAACGTTTTCTAAAAGCCTGTCCAGAAGCCACCCAGGGTCGAACGGCTCCAAGTGTCCGTAACCTTGCCCAGTACCGACGTATACGATCGGCTTGCCGGTCTCGTACGCCACGCTTATGGCAGAGCCTCCCTTAACGTCCGCATCCACCTTCGTCAGTATGGCCGCGTCGAAACCAACCTGGCTGTCGAACATCCTGGCCTGCTCCACAGCGTCGTTCCCGGTCAGGGCGTCCACCACGAGTATCGTAAGGTCTGGAGAGGCCACACGCTTGATCTTCCTGAGCTCCTCCATCAGGTTTCGGTCAGTCTGCATCCTACCGGCGGTGTCTATCAGGACGACGTCCACACCACGGGCCTCCGCGTGCCTTATGGCGTCGTAGGCGACCGCCGCCGGGTCGGCTCCGTACCTGTGCCTTATCACACGGACGCCTATGCGGTTTGCGTGTTCCTCGAGCTGCTCTATGGCTCCAGCCCTGAAGGTGTCGCTGCAGGCGAGGACTACTGTGAAGCCCCTGTCCATCAGGAGCTTGGCCACCTTGCATATTGTGGTCGTCTTACCCGTCCCGTTCACGCCTATGAACAGTACGGCCAGGGGTCTGCCCTCACGCTTGGCCTCGGCCGCCTTCTGGACTATGTCTATCTGGGGGGCCTTCAAGAAAATCTCCATGAGCGTTTTCCTGAGTTCCTCGACGACTACGGCCTTCCTGTCCTCGAATCTCCCAACCGTCCGGCCTACGAGACGCCTCTTTATCTCCTCGCATATCTTCTCCGCAACCTCGAGGGACACGTCGTTTGATATGAGGGTGAGCTGGAGGTCCCAGAGGGTTTCCTTCAGGCTCTTCTCGGTAAACTCAGTCTTCGAGACTTTCTCGACGAACCTCCTAAGGCCTTCCCTAAGCCTTTCGAACACCACCCCCAGCCCTCGCCTCCCCGGCCATCCGCCTTATACGGTCCTCGCTCTCCCTTATCCTCTCAAGCGTCTCGGCGAGACGCCTCCTCAGGTCGACGCTTATCTTCTCCAGCTCCGCAACACGCTCCCCGAGGTAGTTCAGGGCGTCCTCGACGTCCTTCTCCAGGACGACTCCGGCACCTACCCCTACCAGGACCTTGCTCATGTTCTCCACCTTCGCCCTTATGAAAGAGTCGCCTCCCACGGGCACGAGTATCGTGGCGTTCTCCCCCACGTCTCTGATCGCCTTTATGGCCTCCCCGGCTGCCTTGAGTTCGTTTATGAACGACTCGACCACGTTTATCCTCGACCTCATGGACTCCGCCAGCTCCCTCAGGGCTTGGAGCTCCGCCAGGGCTCTCCTGATCTCCTCCTCACGCCTCGACATCTAGACCCCTCACAGCCCTCACTACAGGGTCCCGAACCTCCTCGGGCTTTAGCTCCTCCACGCGGAGGATCTTTATCTGGAACCTCTTGGCCCTGTGTCTGCTACCCATGTCGGAGTAGACCTTCTCTAATGCCTGCTTTACGTTCAGGGCTGGGACCTCCACCGAGAACCTCATCGGCTCAAGAAGCTGGGGCTTCCTTATCTCCCCGCTGACCCGGAAGACCTTAACCTCAGCCACCTTCGACACCCTCCGCCAAGTACACCCAGGCTACACCATCCTTGTCCTTTCCGACACGTATCCTTATCTTCCTCGGGGGCTTCTGTATCCCCCTACGCCACAGGGCTCTGTTCACCTCCTCGGATATCTTGACCTCCTCAGCCTTCATGTGCCTCATGACAAACTGCCTGAGTATCCTAACCGCCTTGGGAGTTCTCTTACCCCTCGGAGCCACCCAGGCGTCCCGGAGGGGAACCGTGTACACCCTCTCCTCCACAAACTCCTCCTCAGACATCCAGGCCCACCTCAAGCCTTTATCCTGCTCCTCCTCCAGTGCCTACGTTTGGGGTGCGTCCTGACGTGACCCATGGTTCTCAAGATAACCCAAGTAGGCACGGGTCTGTTCTGCTTCAGGGCCCTCGCAAGCCTCCTCTTCTTGGCCGTGGGCTTGTTCCTCGCCAACTCTAAAGCCTCCTTATCCTTATGTCCCTCCTCCCACTCTGTAGGTGGATAAGAATTCTCTTAAGCTGTTCGTCCGTCAGCGGTATCGGAAGCCTACCCGTCTGGGCGGCCTGGATCAGCTGGAGCTCAACCTGCTCCGCGAACTCAGGCTTGACAAGCTTCAGGTTTGCGAGCCTCTGCCTCGCAGCCGGTGTGAGTATCCTCCTCAGGACGGCCTGCTTCTGAGCCTCTATGCGCATACGCTCCTCGGCAGCCCTCTCCTGCTCTAGGAGGCGTCTCTGGAGCTCCAGAAGCCTCCTACGCCTGAGCTCCTCAAGCTCCCTGTCCTCCTCAACCGCCAACCTTCAACTCCCTCCTCAGCTCCCTCTTAATCTGAGACGCTATCATGTCGACGAGGCTCATGCCCTTCGGGCTTAGCCTCCGACCCCTGTTGCCGTCCTTTACGACCAGGCCTGCCTCCTCAAGTTGTTGGAGGGGCTTCCTTATGGATGAGGCTCCAGCCCTCCTGAAGTGGGCGGGCCTGACACCCCTCCTCTTACGGCCCCCGTACATCTTCCTGAGCCTGGAAACGCCTACCGGACCCTTCAGGTAGAGCTTCCTGAGGAGAGAGGCACACCTGACGTACCACCAATCCAGGTCCTGCGGGGGCCTCTCAACGTGGGAGCCCGTCTTTACGAACAGAGCCCAGGTTGGGGGCCTAACCTCGGGAACGTTCTCCTTAAGGTACTTGGCCAACCTCTGGATAAGCAAATCTGCGGGTACGTCGTAGACACCCAATCCTTAACACCCTCGGAAACTTAGGGAAGCACCGAAAAATAAAAGGTTTTATCAAGCCTGAGTGGGGCCGCCCGGATTCGAACCGGGGACCCCGCGGGCCCAAGCCGCGGATCGTAGACCAAGCTGGACCACGGCCCCACCAATGTTTGTTCCGAGCGCGCCTCGTTTAAACCTTAACCCAGCCGCCGTGAGAGTTTTAGGCATAAGTTTTCTCATGTTTCTTTGGTGTCCAGGCTTGAAGGTGGTCAGGGTCCTACATCCATGTGTGACGACGCTCGTCACGTGCTCGGGCCACGGCGTGGACAACGTCCTGGCGATCGCCTGGGCGATGCCCGTCTCAGCCGACCCTCCTATGGTGGCAGTGAGCATAAGCCCCAGGAGATATTCCTACGGCCTGATAGAGGAAACAGGCGAATTCGTGGTCAATGTAGTCTCGACGGACATGCTGGATGCCGTCTGGAAGTGCGGGACAACCTCTGGATGCCGTGTAGATAAGTTCAGCCTCGCAGGCCTCGAGAAGACTCCCTCAGAGGTCGTTAAGCCTCCAAGGATCAAAGGGGCGCTGGCGAGTCTTGAGTGCAGAGTGGTGGACAGGATAGAAACCGGGGATCACGTACTGTTTGTAGGAAAGATAGTCGCCTATTACGTGGACGAGGAGGCCTTCGACGTAATGAGGGGTGTCTGGAGGCTTGAAAAGGCAGACATCCTCATGCACCTCGGAGGTCGTCTCTTCACGAGACCGAGGGAACTCGTGCGAAAGTCCTAAACAAAACTCGCAACGGCTTTAATCTCCAATCCTTTGCCACAAGATGAGCTGAGCTAGTCGTAAGCCAAGGAGGGCCACGGACTTAAGATGGCTTCATAGGGCAAGAAGGATGTATGAAAGAGTGGAGACATATTTAACTTAAGCACCGCTAACGTACCAGGTACGGAAGCCGAAGTTTTATTGCTTTTCGTGGACACTCAAGTTCGCAACATCCGCAATACCAACACTCGTCGTATTTAACATATACCTTTCCGTTCTCATCCAACCTTAAAATATCCATGGGACATATTTCTACACATACTCCACATCCATCACATTTTTCTCTGTCTATTTCAACAGGCCAGATTTCTGCATAGGTCTTACGTTCATTACATTTTTCTCTATCAATATTAGCACTCATAAGATCACCTCATTTTATTATGTTTTTCGCTTTACTGGGCTTGTAAATACTATCATCTCACCTGTCTCAGGATCAATTCTTATCAGCACATGTTTTAACCAGTTCTTATCATCTCTTTCGGGGAAGTCTGATCTGTAGTCGTGTATTCCCCATCTTGTTTCTTTTCTTTCTAACGCAGCTCTAGCTGCCATTTCTGCACAATCGAGAATGAACTCCGTCTCAATTGCCCTACCTAGTTCGTGCCAATCGTTAGCCTTCAGCCTATTTACATCTTCTGTCTTAAATCTTTGGATCCACCATAATGCTGTTCTTAGTTTTTTCTCATTTCTTGGAGGTGTCAGATATTGAGTAATGACTCTTCTCAACTTAAACTCAAAGACACTTGGTTTTATTCCATAAGTTCTTTTTATTGGAGAGAAGACTCTTTTCTCTTCCTTGTGGATGAAATCCCAATTTATATCGCTTGTATCACAAGTCTTTGCGTAGTTTGCGGCGGATTGACCGGCTATCTCCCCAAAGACGAAGGCTCCAGTTAGCATCTGCCCTGGCACATACGCTACATCTCCCGCGGCGTATAGACCTTCTAGTGAAGTTCTTGCATTTGAGTCTATCTTAACCCCCGTCGCACCGTGTCCCCCACAGAGGCAGATCTCTTCGAAATCATACTCGATAAGATCTTTTCTAATGTCTAGACGTCTTTCCTTGAAAAATCTAATGATGGGGAGTTTCCTTTCGCTGGAAAAGATTATTTGTTCAATCTTCTTCAAGGTTTTCTCGGGAAGATGACTAAATTTCTCGTAAACAGTTTCTCGGTTCATTAATAATCGAACTAAAGTCGGATCAGAATATTCTAAATCATCATGGATCTCATTTCCTTTTGAATCAAGGTACTTTACACCAAGTTCCCAGTACTCCTTGCCTAACGGTGTATTCAGATCTTTGACTTCTAACCAATATTGTAAATACTCAAATCCGGCTAAAATCGCCCCAGCACGGTAGGCCATCGCATATCCGTCACCTGCATTCCCGGGAAAGTCAAATGTTCCAAACAAATATCCTGAAGGGGGTATTCCGAATCTTGCGCATCCTCCAGTCGCTAATATAGTGGCTTTAGCTAAACATACTATAAATTCTCCTGTTCTAAGATCAATTCCAGTAGCTCCATAAACTCTTCTAAAATCGGAGATTAAAGACGTAGCCATAGTGTGATTTAAGACTCTCACTTTGCGACGTGCGACTTCGCGTGCGAGTATTGGTTTGAGATTCCATCCCTTCATAGGCACAATAAATTTTTCGTCAGGAAATAGCTCATAGAGTACATATTGCCCGTTATCGTCTTTCTCGAACTCGATTCCCCATCGTTCAAGCTTCTTTAACATAGCAAAGCTTCTCTCAGCTAGGAGGTGGTGCAGTTCCTCGTCGATAATCCCATGAAGTAGATATTTGTCTACGGCCTTTACATACTCTTCTGGCGTTGATATGCCTGGTATAACCACGATGTTAAGTGCGTCCATTCCAGTTGCGAGACTTCCACTACGCCTTATATGTCCTTTCTCAAATATAGTTACGTCAAGACTTGAATCAACATCCTTAGCGGCTATAGCAGCCAGGCATCCAGCGCTCCCTCCTCCAATAATCAGAACATCTGTCTTCAAAGTTTTCATGTTGAGGAGCCCCCTCTATTTGAGTTATTGGTATACATGGTACCCGACCCACCGTATACGCATACTCTACATATTCATTATTGTGGTAAAGTTACATAATTTTTTCGCTGGAAAGCCATAGAAAGTCGCTCAAACACACTCAGCTCTAGTTGCATCAATGCGGTGTGTAGTCACTGTATAGTTTTTCAACTAACTCGTAACATGATTTAACTCTATTATTTAGGTTTATAATTGGCTAGCTTTGTCTAATCTACTTCAATAAGTATTTTAACCAGTTTTAGGTATAAACTTGTAAGGATGGAGTGCAAGATAATGTTTTTCTACACTACTGAACAGTTGTTGAAGATAGAGCGATGAGGTGAAATTAATAGTAAAAACCATCAAAGCCTACAGTTAGAAGAGTCTAGACGACAGATCAGGAAGAGCGTCCGTCCAAAATGTGGTGAGATGAGAGCGCGTTTACGAGATCAAGAGACCGCCTCTATAGGTTTATAAACCCGAAAGTCCAAAAAACATCGGAGGAGCGATGAAAGAAGGAACGCTATTGTCCATATTCGTCGTCTCGCTACTGTTGTTGCCGATGATAGCAACAAGTTTCGCACCGTCCTCAGCGGAAGAGATACCGATTGGAGGTACGCTGAGGGTCGGATACTACCATATGGTACAGAGCTTGACAGTTGGGGTTGATATGTGCTGGACTAACATGGGCTGTCTGTTGAATCTCCTCATATATGACCAAACCGCGGCTATGGGTCCCTACCCGAAGTTCGAATACGTCCCGAGACTGTGCTACAAGTGGGAGCACAGTCCGGATGGAAGAGTCTGGACGATGTACCTCACACATAATGCTACATGGCATGATGGGATGCCCGTGACAGCTGATGACTTGGTCTTCACGGCGAAGTATCTTCCCAGGCTGGGTTGGTGGAACGAGACGGACACGAACTTCGTTAAGGTCGAGAAGGTAGACAATTACACGGTTAGGCTGACGCTTAGGAGAGCCTGCGCTAAACCTCCGATGTACTGGGTTCCAACGCTTCCGAAGCATATATGGTGGCCTTATAGGTACAACCTGACGTACTACCCGAATACGGATGCCATAGGCTCCGGTCCGTTCATGCTCGAGGACTTCAAGCCAGGAGAGTACATAGTGCTCAAACGGTACGAAAACTACCACGGAACCGGACGCAAGACCTACCTAGACAGAGTAATCATAATAGCTTACGGAACCGAGGAGGCAGAAATAATGGCCCTCAAGAGGGGTGACATAGACATGGCCGACGACCTGACTCCGGCGGCTGCGCTGGCGCTCAACGGAACCAAGGACATAGAGGTCATCGTTGCACCGGGAGACGGTGTATACTGGCTGAGCTTTAACTTCATGACACCTGGAACGCTTGGAGATGTCATCAGGGACATAAACTTCAGGAGGGCTGTGGCTTACGCCATAAACAAGACGAAGATAATTGAAACGGTCTACTTGGGTTATGCGACTCCGATAGACAGCCTTGTGTACGCGGAGCTTCCTGAATACAACCCCAACCTGCCTAAGTACGAGTGCGACCCTGAGAAGGCCATGGAGATACTCAACGAGGCCGGCTACATAGACAGAGACGGAGACGGAATAAGGGAGGCCCCAGACGGAACACCGCTTAGATTCAAAATCGGAATTCCGCAGCAATGGACCCTAACCTTAAAGACAGCGCAGATAATCAAGGATGATCTTGCTGAGATCGGTGTGAAGATAGACATCGAGGCGATTGACGAGAGCACATGGTGGTCATATGCTTTCTGTCCTGCTAAGAGCCCGTATCAGATGCTGGTTTACGAGGAAATTCCGAGTCCAGACTTTACATGGGTATACCAGATGTTTTGCAGCATGGAGGCTGGGGGAGCTGGTAACAACATGGGAGGATACTCGAATAAAGAGTATGACAGGATATTCTGGGAGCAGGAAGACACTCTTGACCCTGAGAAGAAGAAGCAGCTGTTATGGCGGCTGCAAGAGATATTTGCGGAAGATCTGCCAGCTATACCACTTGTAAGGCCAAACATATTCGGGGCGTACAGGACGGACAAGTTCGAGGGCTGGTACTATGGTCTTAATGGTATATGGGGCTATTATGATGACTGGGTGTTCTACAGCGTTCACCTCAAGCCTGGGGTTGTCGAGGAGCAGCCTAGGCCGACGAAGCCAACAAACTACTACTGGTGGATAATAGGCGGAGCCGTAGCGGCGGTCGCCGCTACAATCGTCTTCCTACTGGTTAGAGGAAGATTTATAAAAACATAACCCCCAATTTTTTTGACCCATGGACGGATACTGGAAATTCCTAGCCAAAAAGACACTGACAACACTTTTAACGATATTCGCGGCGTTAACCGTAAACTTCTTCATTTTCAGGATAATGCCAGGAGACCCTGCTCTACTCTTGATCAAGAGTCCGAAGCTGAGAAAGGAGAACATAGAACTCGTCAGAAAACAACTTGGGCTAGACAGGCCCTTATGGCAACAGTACCTAATATACCTAAAGGAGACTCTTAGAGGGAACTTTGGGATATCCTTTCAGCACAACATACCCGTCTCCAAGATAATAGCCCAAAGATTGCCTCAGACCTTGCTTCTGCTTAGCGTAGCCCTAGCGATATCAATAGTGGTAGGTATAGCTATAGGCGCTATATGCGGATGGAAGAGAGGGTCTAAACTCGACGCAGCGCTTTTGACGGCCTCGCTCATAACCTACACGGTTCCAACCTTCTGGATAGGCATGGTTTTGCTCATAGTGTTCAGCCTCTGGCTCGGTTGGTTTCCAGTCGGAGGCATGACAACGGTTGGTGGAGCTAACATACCTAAATGGCTCGACATATTAAGGCACATGGCTCTCCCAGAAGTCGTCCTACTCTTTTGGTATACAGGTGAATTTGTCATACTGACGAGAGGCAACATGCTCGACGTCGTGAAAGAGGACTACATACTGACTGCCAAGGCTAAGGGTCTTAGAGACATAAAGATACTCAAAGACCATGCAGTTAAGAACGCCCTCCTACCCGTTGTGACAATTATAGCTCTCGAAGTAGGATGGATGGTGTCTGGCGTCATAGAGGTCGAGGTCGTCTTCTCTTGGCCCGGTATGGGCAAGCTTATATACGATTCAGTCCTTCAGAGAGACTACCCAGTCCTCCAAGGATGCTTCGTGATAATCACCGTCATGGTGGTGCTTGCCAACTTCTTCGCTGACCTTATATACTCATACATAGATCCAAGAGTTAGGAGGGGTGTGGAGTGAAAAGGTTGAAGGGCCTCACAAAAGAGCTCCTAAAGTTGAAGGGTTTCATGAAAGAGCTTCTCTCAAACAAGTACGGACTGGCCGGCATAGTGCTAATCGCTCCATTCATAATCATGGCGGTCTTCGCTCCGTTTCTCACCTCCTACGGGCCATACGAAACAGGAGGATTGAAGGAGATACTCCTTCCACCTTGCAAAAGTCACATACTTGGAACGGATGACATGGGGAGGGACGTATGGAGCCAGCTCGTCTACGGTGCAAGAATTTCGTTGACGGTCGGGTTCTTGGCCTCAGCTATCGGGATTTGCATCGGTACGACAGTAGGCCTCGTAGCGGGCTTCTATGGAGGGATTGTGGATGAGATATTAATGAGAATAGTTGACGTGCTCCTTATCATGCCATTCCTCCCATTTGTGATAGTTTTGGCAGCCGTCCTCGGCCCAAGCATGTGGAACATCATATTTCTCCTAGCAGTGCTCGGATGGCCCACGGATGCGAGGCTCGTAAGGTCGCAGGTCCTGTCGATTAAGGAGCGACCGTTCTTCGAGGCTGCCGTTTGCATAGGAGAAAGCGACCTTAAGCTTATGTTCTTTGAGATACTACCGTGCGTGCTTCCGATAGTGTTCGCTGAGACTGTGCTGTGGGTTGCAAACGCCATATACAGCGAGGCCGTGCTGAGCTTCCTTGGCTTAGGAGACCCAACTCACATAAGCTGGGGTATGATGCTAAACTTCGCCTTTTCCTCAGGTGTGATGGCTAAGGCTTGGTGGTGGGTCTACCCACCTGGGATGTCGATAGCCTTCGTCGTCTTGGGCTTCACGTTCCTAGGCTCAGCCATAAACGAAATATTGTCGCCAAAGTACAAGGAGGTTTAGACGGCTACACGAGGTGACAGGCAATCCATCTGCCTGGCTCGATTTCCCTGAACTCAGGCTCCTTTTTCTTGCAGATGTCCTCAGCCATCAGACACCTAGGGTGAAATCTGCATCCGCTCGGGAGGTCTATTGGACTCATAGGCACCTCACCTTTTATGGGCACCTCTCCTATCTTCACCCTTGGATCTGGCGTGGGTATGGCCTTTATCAGGGCCTTCGTGTATGGGTGGAGGGGCTCGTCTATCACCTTCATCGTAGGGCCTAGCTCGACTATCTTCCCGAGGTACATCACCGCCATCCTACGGCAGATGTACTTGGCCGTAGCCAGGTCGTGGGTGATGTACAGGAAGGATATTCCCATGTCGTCCCTCAGCTTCAGCAGGAGCCTGAGTATTCCAGCTCTTATCGAGACGTCGAGCATCGAGACGGGCTCGTCCGCGACGATAAACTTCGGCCTCAATACTATGGCCCTCGCTATGGCAACCCTCTGCCTTTGCCCTCCACTCAGCATGTGCGGATACCTGTTCATGAACTCCTCCGGAGGACTCAGCTCAACCTCCTCCAAAGCCTTTATTATCAGCTCCCTTTTCTCCTCCTCGCTGTTGGCGAGCTTGTGTATCCTTATGGGCTGCTCAATCGTCTTAGCCACGGTCCTCCGAGGGTTAAGCGACTCGTAGGGATCCTGGAATATCATCTGCATGTATCTTCTGTAGGGCTTGAACTCCTTCTTGCTCAGCGAGAATATGTTCACACCCTCGAAGTACGCCTCTCCATCTGTCGGCTCTATCAGCCTCAGTATCGTCTTACCGGTCGTCGTCTTACCGCATCCGCTCTCGCCGACGAGGCCGAATATCTCACCCTGGTCTATTGTGAAGCTTACACCGTCGACGGCCTTGACGAAGCCGCTCCTACGGCTGAAGAACCCCGCCCTGACGGGGAAGTACTTCTTCAGGTTTACGACCCTGAGCAGTTCCTCACTCAATCTTCCATCACCCGTAGAGGTGGCAGGCGACTATCCTGCCCTTCTCGACCTCCACTGGGGTCGGCTCCTCCTTCTTGCATACGTCCATCACCTTCGGGCACCTCGGGTGGAACCTGCATCCTGGAGGCGGGTTTATCAGGTTCGGAGGGGCCCCGGGGAGGCTTACGAGCTCCATGCTCTTCGAGGATATGTCCGGGAAGGCCTTTATGAGACCTTGGGTGTACGGGTGGAGGGGCTCCTCGTAGAGCGTGTATACGTCCCCGAGTTCGACTATCTTCCCAGCGTACATTATTGCCGTCCGGTCGCAGAAGTCGGCTATCATCGAGAGGTCGTGGGTTATGAGTATGAACGAGAGGTTGAGCCTGTGCTTCAGCTCCTCCAACATCTTCATCACCTGGGCCTGGACTATGACATCTAGCGCCGTGGTGGGCTCGTCGGCTATCAGGAGCTTGGGGTTGCATGCGAGGGCCATGGCTATCATCACCCTCTGCTTCATCCCCCCGCTGAACTCGTGGGGGTAGTCCTTAACCCTGGATGGGTCTATGTTAACGAGTTCCAGGAGCTTCTTAGCCCTGTTCCAAGCCTCCTCATCCGACACACCGGGCTCATGCTCCTGTATGGCCTCCACAATCTGCTTGCCCACGGTCAGGACAGGGTTAAGGGCGTTCATGGCCCCCTGGAACACTATGGATATCTCCTTCCACCTAACCTTACGGAGCTCTTCCTCACTCAGCTCAAGCAGGTTCTTCCCGTCGAACAATATCTCTCCGTCCACTATCCTGCCGGGTGGGGGTACGAGCCTCATTATCGACAGGGCAAGCGTGGACTTCCCGCAACCAGACTCCCCGGCTAGGCCGAGGGCCTCACCCCTCTCCACATTTATCGAAACATCGTCGACGGCCTTAACGACGCCCCTCTTGGTGTAGAAGTAAGTCTTCAAGCCCTTGACTTCAAGAAGAGAGCTTCCCCCACCCATACCAAATCATTACCCCTTGGCGACAATATAAAATTAATTACACGCCAACAAACCGAGCTAAACCCTCTCTGGCTCCAATCCCCTGGCTCCGAACTCCCTGCAGGCTGAGGTAAGTATCTCGACGCATTTCACGACCTCGCTCAGGCTGACCCTCTCCTCGCCTGAGTGTTCGTGCTCTATCCTTCCAGGCCCGAATATGACGGATGGAACCCCTCCCTTGAAGTACAGGGTGTTGGCGTCCGTCCAGCTTCCGACGAACGCATATCCACCTCACCCAGAACTCTCTCCTTCTGTCTGGACCATCAACCTAACTATAGGCTTGTCGACCAACCCGCCATGAAAGTCCCGCCGTCGGTTGCAGCGAAGCTCACGGAGACGAAGACACTCAATAGAAGTTAGACAGCACTGAAAAAGACTGTATCAAACGCTTTGCTATAGTTCTCCTCTAGATATCGTTAGGAATTCAGGAAAAGTATATATATTCCCTCCATGGTAGTACCCTAGGAAAGTTGAGGGGATAGGATGAGAGTACTCGTCCTCGGCGGATACGGCGCCGTGGGCAACGTTATCTGCAGAGACCTTGCAAAGCATCCCAACATCGACGAAGTCGTCTGTGCTGGTAGAAACCTCGAGAAGGCTGAGGCCTTCGTAAAGAGGTACAGAAACGAGAAGATCTCAGCCATGAAGGTAGACCTATTCGACGTTGAGGGCCTCCAGAAAGCCGTGAAGGGCTTTGACATCGTGATAAACGCCGTGGACTACAGGTTTAACCTAAGGATCATGAAGGCCTGCGTCGACGCGGGGGCCAATTACCAAGACCTTGCGTTCGGTGCGTCCTACGAGACGATGAAGCTGCCGATGGTGGAGGCTTACAAGAAGCAGCTGGAGTTCGACGAAGCCTTCAAGGAGAAGGGTCTCGTCGCATTGATGAACACGGGTGAGGACCCGGGTATATCCAACCTGATGACGGGCTACGCAGCCGACCACATGGATCACCTCTACGAAGTGAGGATAAAGGACTGCGATGTCATAGATTCTGCTGAGCCCATATCAGTATGGTCTCCGAGGCTGCTCTGGATCGACATGGTTGACAAACCGAAGGTCTACGAGAACGGTGTGTACAAGGAGCTTGAACCATTCAGCGGAGAGGAGGTGTACAACTTCCCTGACCCTCTGGGTCCACAGCCATGCTACCACCACGCCCATGAGGAGGTTATCACGATGCCCCTCCACCTAAAGGACCTGAGGTACGTCGAGTTCAAGATGGGTGGACCGGACATGCCATTCGCCAAAGCCGTCTACGACTACGGCCTCGTCAGCACAAAGCCCGTCAGGGTTGGAGACATCGAGGTTGTGCCGTTCGAGGTGTTCATAGCCGTCAGCCCTCCGACGATAAGGCCCCACGAGGTCGAGGAGAAGATAAAGAATGGCATACTGAAGGAGGAGATAGGCTGCATACTTGTCGATGTCAAAGGTGAGAGGAAGGGAAAGGAGGTGGAGGCAACCTACTACTCCATCCTGAGGCTCACCGAGGTCAACAAGCTCATGAAAGACACGACGGCCACCTCATACTTCGTCGGTATGGGAGCGGCTGTGTTCACAGAGGCTTTAGCCGAAAACAGGCTGAAGAGCAGGGGCACAGTCTCACCGGAGTGTCTGACGAAGGAAGAGAAAGAGGCTCTGATAAGGAAGCTGGAGGAGAAAGGAATAGTTATAAAGAAGATCGAGCATACAACGATCTGAGAAAGGGTGGTGTAGCTAGCATTTGAGTCGGGTGTTACCCGGACCAAAGAGTAAAGAATACTTAGAGAGGGCTAAGAAATTCTTCGCCGGCTGGGGCAGACCAGAAGCGTTGGAAGAGGCCCTAGCCTTCTCGCCTTTCATCGTCAAGGAGACCAGGAACGCTCTGTTCATAGACGTAGACGGTTACGAGTACATAGACTTCATGAGCGGATGGGCCTCCAACAACGTCGGGAACGTCCACCCAGAGGTGTTGGAGGCGGTCGTAGAGGCGCTGAAGGAGGTCGGCTTCTGCTACAACCACTACCTGGCCGTAGAGCTCGCCGAGAAGCTTGCGGAGGTGACACCAAAGAACCTTACGAGGGTCAGGTATGAGGTCAGCGGGACCGAGGCCGCTGAGGGTGCTGTCTCGTTCGCCCTAGCCTACACGAAGAGGCCTGCCATCATAAGCTTCATAGGCCAGTTCCACGGAGACTCGATAGGTGCAAGGCTTCTCGGCTCAGTCACACCGGACAGGAAGAGGTACTGCGAGGCGCTGTACGGGAGCGGGGTTCTCTTCGCCCCCTACCCCGTCAGCTTCAACATACCGGGTGGGATGTCGTACGAGGAGTACGGCGAGTTCTGCCTCGACTTCATCGAGCGTCAGATACTGAAGAACATACTCACGCCTGACAGGATAGCCGGCGTCCTGCTCGAGCCTATGATGGCTGAGGGTGGGAACTGGATACCGCCCGCCAACTTCATACACGGCCTTAGGAAGATGTGCGACGAGTACGGCTGGGTTCTGATAGACGACGAGGTGCTGACGGGGGTAGGGAGGACAGGGAAGATGTGGGGCATAGAGCACTACGGGGTGGACGTCGACATACTCGTCACGGCCAAGGGCCTTACGGGCGGTCTGATACCGATAGGGGCTGTGGTGGGCTCAGAGGAGGTCATGGGCGAGACGTCCGCCTACTCCGGCTCGACGTTCGCAGGCTGTCCAGCCGGGTGCGCTGCGGCCATAAAGACGTTCGAGATAATCGAGAGGGACGGGCTTCTCGAGAGGGCTACGAGGCTTGGTGAGAGGGCGCTTAAGAGGATGAAGGAGTGGGTGGACGACTACAAGCTCGTCGGAGACGCTAGGGGTGTAGGCCTCCTGCTTGCCATAACGATAGTGGACAAAGACGGTAAGGAGAGCAAGAAACTTGCGAGGGAGGTCTACACAGAGGCGACGAGGCAGGGCGTCAGGGCCATATGGGACGACGAGCCCCACATAAGGATATATCCACCCCTGACGATAAGCGAGGAGCTCTTCGACCGCGGTCTCACCATGATAGAGAACGCTGTGAAGATTGTCGAGAGGAGTACAGTAGCATAAGCAAGGACCTAAACCAAACTCTTTTTTTATTAAAATTGGAAAAATTATTTAGTTAAGATCCATGCTCATCTCTGTCTTCACTTTTATCGGAGGTCTGAACGCCCCTATCCTCTTTACGAACTCTAGCCTCTCCTCGCGTGTAAGCTCCTCCGGGAAAAGCACACCCCTCGACTTTATTGAGCCGTCTACGACCATCTTGGCCGCCGTGTATGCGCATAGACTCGTGACGTAGGAGGTCTCGTTGGCCAGGGGTACGGTCTCGACTATCTCTTTTATCGGCGGTATGGGTGAATACGACCTTACCACGCACCTCCTCCCGTCCTTGAAGCCCTTAACCTCAACGAGAACCGCCCCTTTAACCTCCCTTATCAGTCCCCTCTCAACGTACTCCCTGAGCCCCTCGCCCGTTATCGGCCTCGGCAGGAACTTCAGGATGAGCCTCGCAGGGTCCACCTCCACGTCGTCTACTCTGACCTTCCTGCCCCTTACCATGGCATCCTTGTAGAGTATGCCCATCCTGTAGAGAGAGCAGAGAAAGTCCATCTCCTCTCCTCCCATCTTGACGACCACGCGCCTCACACTCTTGATGGACTTGGAGACCGTGAAAACCTCCTCATGCGGGTGGGCGTACACCCTGACTTTCCCCACCTCAGGGAGTTCCACCACCTCGGGCTCTGAGAAGGGCTCCAGGTACTTTATCTCTCCGTCCTCGTAGACCATCGGAGTTCTCGTGCAGTCATCCAGGAATATTTCCGGAGACCAAGTCGTATACACAACGTCGGACTCCTCTCTCCCGCCTATGAGTATCCTAACCTCCTCCACTCCGTCGAGCTCGTCTGCCACGAGTCCTACTACAACGTCCGTGAGGCCCGGTGAGGCCCCGAACGCCACTAAGGCCGTGAGGTTCTCCGACCTAAACTTCTCATGGAGGCCGATTATCTTCTCGAAGTCCCTGTACTCAAACGCCATGTCGAGGTAGTTTGTTCCGGCTTTTAGGGCAGCCTCCATCAGCTTTAGGTTGAACTCAACCGGAACAGCATTCACAAGTATATCCACGTCCTCGGCGAGCTCAGACAAGGTCTCTACGTCTTCGGCTGAAACTACGTGTGTCTCGGCCTTCCTATAGAACTTCATGCAGTAGTCCAAGGTCCTCCGGTCTATGTCTGTGAGCTTGACAAGCTCCATGTCTTCGTCTCTGTCGAAAAAGTAGGCTATAACCCTCCCCTGCGCTCCAGAGCCCACGATTAACGCTTTCGAGTCCAAACAGTCCCCCTCTTTCAAGCATTCCATCACTCTATTAAGGTTTCTCTTATAACGATTTTCCTGAACTTTACCGGAGCTCCAGCCCTAGCCATCCTTCTGAGAAACTCCCTAGGGTCAAGACATTCGGGGGCTATGACCCCGCTCTCGCTCCTACCCTCGACGCACATCTTCGCCCCCACGACTGCCGGGAGGGCGACCCCTATCAACTCCGTCCCGAACCTCCTGAAGAGCTCAAGCCTCTCCTCGACAGAGGGGACGTGCGGCCCCCTCATCAGCCTGTACTCGACGCCGCCTTCCTCGTCTTCACCCCTCACTGTGATGACCGTGCAGTAGACGTAGTCCAGCGGCCTCGACCTTATGGTCTCCTCGCTCTCCGTCAGGAACTCGTTGACGGGGGGCTTGACGAGCTTCAGCAGGACATCTCTGGGAACGACTTTGACGCCCCCCACCTCTACCGGCTCGTTGCTGGCGAACCCCATGTTCCCGAGCACCACCGCTATCTCATCCACGACGTTCTTGTAGTCCACGTACCTAACTCCCTTGCCTATGAACCTCGGAATCGTGACGCACTCCTCGTGGTCCACGAGGGCGAGTGTGCACCTTCCGACGGGCTCCGGGAAGACGTACTCCTCGACCCCGCTGCAGGGCGGGTAACGCTTGTACCCTCCATCTTCAAACACTACGGCTGGGCTAGAACGGTAGAGAAGGGCAACCTCAGGGGACCACCCCGGATTCCACGTCTTGACGACCTTCTCCTTCCTGACGGGGGCCTCGCCGACCCTAAACCTAACTTCGTGCACGCGTTCAAGCTCGTCGCACAAGTACTTGGCGAGGACGTTCGTGAGACCTGGGGTGGCCCCACAAGATATTAAGGCCGTGAGACCAGCCTTCTTCCACTCCTCGTCCATCTCAAGCTGCTTGCCGACCATGTAGTCTATCGGGTGGAGGTCCAAGTCGGGCCCCGAGGCCGTGTCCACGTAGTGGGCACCACACTTCAGGGCAGCCCTCATCACGTTCAGGTTAAATCTCGGCAGGGTCAGGTTTATGACAGCATCCACGCCCCTCGCGGCCTCCACGAGGCTGTCGAGGCTGCTGGCATCCACACGCTTTGGAACAACCTTCTCGCTCCCTATCCGGTCGGTGACTCTCTTAGCTAGGTTGAGGTTTATGTCTCCGAGGATTATCTCAGACACGTCTGAATCCCTAGAAAGTATGGATGCGCAAGGTCCTCCTTGAGCTCCGGCACCGACCACCAGAACTCTCACAACAAGCCGCCTCAGGTATCAAATTAACCCAGTTACCATTAAAACCCTTTGTATACGACCTAACAGCCGGCAAACGAGGTGTTTGTCGTGAAAAGCTCAGGGAAGACTTGTATGGCTCGTCTTGGATGGGACATTTTATAAACGTTTTGATCGAACTTGGTTTGAATGGTGGGTGGAACTTTTTTCGAAAAGCTGAAGACAATCGAGTTCGAGGAGCTTAAAACTTTCATGGAGAGGACGAAAAGGTCCTTCGAGGTACACCAGAAGGCCTGTAAGGTCTCTCCGATGGGTGTGAACAGCAGCATAAGGTTCCTACCGCCGCACATGCTCTACCCACTGTACATAGATAGGGCTAAGGGGTCTCGGATTTGGGATGCAGACGGAAACGAGTACATAGACTACCAGCTTGGGTTCGGCGTTCTCATGGCCGGACACAACCACCCCAAACTCGTGCAGGCTCTCAAAGAGAGGCTGGATAGGGGTGGCATGACGTACGGTGCAGACCCCGTGGACGCATACGAGGTGGCTGAAGAACTCACGAAGAGGTTCAGGCTCGACATGGTCAGGATGCAATTGACAGGCTCGGAGGCAACCTGGATAGCGGTGAAGTTGGCAAGAGCCTACACGAACAGGGACAAGATCGTCAAGTTTGAGGGGTGCTACCACGGGTCGAACGACTACCTGTTCGTCTCGTATTACCCGTCCATAGCGCCTGCCATGCCCGTCAGGGAGTTTCACAGCCTCGGGGTCCCGTCCCACGTGTGGAGAGACACGCTCGTGGCAAGGTACAACGACCTAAACTCGGTCGAGTACCTCTTTAAGAGGTACGGCGACGACGTGGCGTGCGTGATAGTCGAGCCCGTGGCCATGAACATGGGAGTCGTACCGCCTGAACCAGGGTTCCTGGAGGGACTGAGGAAGATATGTGACGAGTATGGAGCCGTCCTCATATTCGACGAAATAAAGACCGGAGCCAAGCTGGCCTACGGTGGGGCTGTCGAGTACTTCGGCGTGCAACCAGACCTCGTCACAGTGGCCAAGGCCGTCGCAGGAGGAGCCCCCTTCTCAGCCGTCGTAGGCAAAAGAGACATAATGGAGCTCATAGGGCATGGCATGGTCGCCCACGCTGGCACCTTCAACGCGAACCACCTCAGCGTGACGGCGGCTAAGGTAACCCTAAAGGAGATACTCACCCCGGATGTCTACGGGCCCACCAGGAGGCTCTCCGAGGAGCTCGCTAAAGGCTACCAGGACATACTCGACGACAAAGGCATAGACGCTGTGGTGCAGTGGATAGGCGCGAACGGACACGTATATCTGGGCGTCGACGAGCCCGTGAAGGACTACAGAGGTTACAGGAAGCAGGACTCAGACCTGTGGTGGCTCATAGCATACGCCATGATGAACAGAGGTGT
>Ga0190363_1000055_pt1 | contig 60447 bp, 102 predicted proteins | sample 48721867_MG_FD_161272 | JGI IMG/M metagenome (GOLD analysis project Ga0190363, IMG submission 161272) | Hydrothermal vent microbial mat bacterial communities from Southern Trench, Guaymas Basin, Mexico - 4872-18-6-7_MG | ecosystem: Environmental > Aquatic > Marine > Hydrothermal vents >...
AATAATAAAAGACCCAGTTTATAAAATAATTTTATTCAATTTATTTAGTTTAGCAATAAACCTTAAGTTAATTGAACCCGAATTTCTTTGGGAAGATATACTTTATCAACTTTTAGTTGATCATAAAGAAGTAGTTAAAGATGTAAAAGCTAAAAAAGTAAATGGTAAAATAATATTAGATTATCCATTTAAAATAGAATTTAAAGAACAATGGTGGACTGATTATGTTTATTTTAACAAGCCTTTTAGTAAAGAAAAAGTTCCTGAAGAACTTGAAAAATTATATTTTTCTGAAAGCTTTGAAATATTTTATATCCTAATATCAGATTTTTTAGAATTCTTATTAGAAGATTACAAAATCTATCCTAAAGAAAAAGTAATTCATGAGTTTTTAACTTTTTTAAAAAAATTAGAGGAAATAAAAAGAAAAATTATTACAATTACCTAAAAAAGGAGGAAGTATGATAAAAGTTTTTGAAGTAATAGTTGGAATAGCTGCACTTATTCTTTTGATAAGTTTTCCAATAGCAGTAGTTTCAATATTTATATCTTTTATTTTAGAAGATTTTATTATTAAAGATCCTTTTGATCCTCGTATGAAATATGTAAAAATTTTTGGTTCTATTTTTGAATTTTTTTGGGGATTAGTTATTTTATCATTACTAATTTTGTTTTATGGAATGTTAGTTTTTAAAAAATGATCAAAAAAGGGGAGGGTAAAAAATGTCTGAAAAAATGAGCAATTTTGAATTAATAGCTGTAATATTAGGAAGACTTATTTCGTTGGGAGCTTTATCTTTTTTCAATATTTGGAGTTTAAATCAATTATTTAATTTAAACCTTTCTTACACTTTTAAAACTATTTTAGCTGGAGCGATTATATTAAAAACTTTAGACTGGATTTTTACAAAGAAGGAAGGTTAAAATGTATTTCTTAACAAATTCAGAAACAGCAGTATGTGCTTATAATAGTTTTTCTAAACTTTGTTTTTTAGAATTAGAAAAAGTTTATGATGAAAACGGAAAATTAATACCAAAAGAACAATGGTCAGAAAAAATATCAGGACGATGGACTTTAGCTCCAAAAGAAATAACAGAACTTTTTCCTTTAAAAGTTTTAGAAAGTTTTTTTATGAATAAAACATTAGTTTTTCATTTTGAGTGTTATGAATTAGAAATTAATAAAACTTTAAAATGTAAATTTAAGAAAGATAAAAACGGAAATATTTATTATGAAGAAGAAGAATTTATGAATATTTCAGAAAAAACTACAGATATAAAAAGTATGATTTTAAATATAAAAGAAACTGTAAACAGAATAGAAAGTATTCTTTCAGGTTTAATTTTTCTTGGAATAATTTTTACAGTTATATTTTTATTAATAAAAATTTTTAAATGATTGAAAAAGAAATCAAAAAAACAGTTGAAGAAATAGAAGAACAATTAAAATTATTGGAAAAAAGCATAAAAGATATTATTTTTATTATCTCTGGTATTTATAATAAAATTAAAATTTTAGAACAAACTTTAGAAAAATTAAGAAATAAAAATTACAATTAAAAAGCGAGGTTAAAAATGAAAAAAGAATTAATACTTTTAACAATACTTTATATAGCAATATTATCTATTTTTTATGGAATAATAACCTTTATTGGCATTTTAGTATTAAATTTATTATTAAAATTAAATATTCCTTATAATTGGAAAACTATTTTAGCTGGAATAATTATTTTATTTCTTTTAAAATATGCTATTTCATTTCCAGATAATTAAAAAATTATAAAAAAATGCTTAAAATTCCTATTACACAAAATTATCTTAACAAAATTATCAAAATTAAAGAAGATGACCTTTTTATATATGTCTCTTTTCCCTATCATCCTGATCTTGTAGAAAAAGCCAAATCCATTTTCCCACATAAATATATCATAGCTGAAAAATGTTGGTTATACCCTGCTCTTATAAGAGAAGAAGTTTATGAAAAATTTGGATTATACTGTCCTCCTAAACCAAGTGAAGCCAATTTTGTTATTGATAAACCTTTTCCTCCATATTTATATAACTATCAAATTGAGTGTTTAAAATTAATGAGACAATATCCTAAATTTGGACTGTATTTATCTATGGGGCTTGGGAAAACCCTTATTTGCACAATATTTTTAAAATATAAAAAATGCAAAACTCTTATAGTTGCTCCTTTATCAACCTTAGAACCTGTATGGAAATATCATTTTAAAAAATTTGCTCCTGAACTTAAAGTTTATAACCTTCACCCAATTCCTAAAAGATTAAGAAAAACTTTAATCAAACACGATGATGGAATACATATAATTAATTATGAAGGTTTTAGAATTCATTTTGATGATATTATAAATGCAGGTTATAAATGTCTTATAATAGATGAAAGCAGTAAACTAAAATCTTTTAAACATTTTTCAAAGAAAAGTGAGAAAGAAAAAAAGTCAAGTTCAGGTGGCGCCCAAGTTGCTCAAAAGTTAATAAGAATGGCTCAACAAACGGAATCAGTTTATCTTTTATCAGGAAATCCTTGTCCTAATTCAAAATTGGAGTTCTTTGCTCAGGCTCATGCAATAGCTCCAGGGCTTTTAGGCTGGAATTATTATCAATTTAGAAATAGATATTTTTATAAAAAAGGAAAATGGGAATGGGTTGAAAAGAAAGAAACACAGGAAGAATTAATTAATAGACTTAAAAAAATAGCTATTTTCATTAAAAAAGAAGATGTTTTAGATGATCTTCCTGAAAAAATCTTTGTTGAAAGAGAAGTAGAAATGAGTAAAGAGCAGTGGAAATACTATGATGGGCTTAGAAATTATTTAAGAGTTCAAATTGGAGATGTAGAAATTTTAACACCTACAATTTTACAGCAAATAATGAAATTAAGACAGATAACAAGCGGATTTGTTTATTCAAAAGATAAAAAATCTATAGTTTTCTCTAATACTAAATTTAAAGCATTAGAAGAGGTTTTAGAAGAAATTCCTCAGCAATATCAGGTTGTTATCTGGTGTTTTTTTAGGGAAGAAATAAAAGTTTTAAACAAGCTTTTAGAAAGTTCAGTAGCTATTTATGGGGAAACATCAGTTGAGGAAAGAAATAAAATTTTAAATGAATTTTTAAATAACAAATATAGATTTTTAATAGCCCATCCAGCATCATTGGGACATGGAATTAACTTAACAAATTGTTCTTACGCAATTTATTATAGTTTAGACTGGAGCGCAGAGTTATGGTCCCAGTCTCAGGATAGAATACATAGAATAGGGCAGAAAAGAAACTGCACTTATATTTTACTTCTTTGTAAAGATACAATAGATGAAATTATTTATGCAAGGTTGCAAAAGAAAATTGAAGGATCAAGGGAAATTCTTGAGCATTTGAAAATACCAATTAAAAAGAAAAAAAGAAAAAAGGAGGTTTAAAAATGATAATAGCAATTGCAACCTTAGTTTCTTTGTTATTCTTTTCTATAAATGTTGGTTTAGCAGTTGAAAACCATCATCCTTTTTCTATTGGCTGTGCTGTTTTTACAGGTGGCTGTTTTATAATGAATTTAGTTTTAATGCTAAAAGAAAAATAACATATTAAAAGGAGAAAAAAATGAATGAAAACAAAATAGTTAAAGCAAAAAGAAAAGTAAAAGAAGAAAAAAGGTGTAAAAAATGTGGTTTAAGTGCAAATGATGTTTCTCGTCCAGAAAATTTTCGTTTAAGTGAAGAAGGATTATGCAATATATGTATGATGGAAAAATATCAAGTAATTCTTGATGGTAGAAGCCCTTTACAACAATTTATAGATGAATGGGCAGTAGGAGAGCCTGATGATTTTTCTAATAAAAAATTAGAAAAAATAAATAAAGGAGATTAAAATGGATTTCAGCAAACAATATATAATAATGTGCAAAGAGGCAAAAGAAATACAAGAAATATATCAAAATATTTTAAAAAAAGAAAATAATGAAATTGATAACATTTTAGAGGGTTGGTATGTTTATGATGGTAAGAATGTAATTTTATTACATAATAATGAATTTTTTATTTCAGATCTTAAAGATGAGTTAAAAAAATATATTTGGTTGCCAAGACAGGATCAATTACAAGACTTGACTGAATGGATAGTTGAAGAATTTTGCAAATGGTATAAGTCTCCTTATAAATATGAAATAAATCGCATTCATGGAGGATTTAAAGAAATTTATCCTAACCGAATCTTTTTTTCTATGGAACAATTAACTTTTGCTTATGTTATGTACAAAAAATATAATAAAATTTGGGATGATATAAAAAGAAAATGGACTAAAGAAGAAAACTAAAATTTTAAAGGAGGGGAGGGAAGGAAATGCATGAGTGGATAATAATAATTTACATTATAGGAGCAATTATAATGTTCTGTTTAGCACTTATAACAAATATAGAAGAAGGAAAAATCACACTTGCAGATTTAATAGCTGATATTATGATCGGTTTTCTTTCTTGGGCAGTTATATTTTTTTGTATTGTTAATCAAATTTTTATAAAATTATTTGACAAATTAAATAATTTTGTTATCTGGCAAAAGAAAAATGATCAGAAAGTTAAAAATAAAATTTAAAAGGAGGAAAAAATGATTAAAACTTTACCTTTTAATCATAATGCTAAAAATCTTTATGAAGCAGTTGGAATATCTTCAGAAAAAATAGAAGATCTTATCAAAAATCCATCAAAATTTGATTCTTTAAGTTCTGAAGAAAAATTAAGAATAACTGCATGTTTAGGACATCTTTTAACAAAATTAATTATAAATTCTTTTCCCAGTATTATTGATGTATTTCTGATTTTAAGTTTTGATGAAGAAAAATCCTCACAAATTGTAGAAAATATAGAAAAAAATTTATTAGAATTAGCAAAAGAAGAAAAGACATTTTTAAAATTACTTAAAACCATATTTGAAGAAACTGTTAATTATATGAAATCTATTGGAGCAATCACTTCAATGATTCAATCTTTTATTAATAATTTAGAACTTTCAGAAAAAATACAAACACATTAAAAAATAGATTTAAAAATTAAAATGAAAAAATATTGGCATGAATTGAGTAAAAAAGAACAAAAAAGATTTATTGAAAAAGAAAAAATTACTATTGGAGAATTTATAAAAAGATTTAAGCAACCAGATTGGTGTTTTTATCCAAACGCTTTGGAAGGATTAATGGGATGTTGGGCTTTAGTGTTTGGATATATTCATTCTGAAAAAGATTGTAAAGATTGTGAATTTTATAAAAAAAGTGAGTTGGAAAAATAAATTTCCTGAAGAAAATAGATATTTTGAACTTGATGATATAATTTTATATCAAAGTAATGCTATAAAAGTTTTATCTAAATTTCCTGATAGAAGCGTAGATATTATAATAACAGACCCTCCCTATGGTATTAATTATAATGAGTATGATAATTCCAATATTTTTTATGAATTAGAAAAAGAATATTATAGAGTTTTAAAACCTAATTCTTGGTTTATTTTTTGGTGGACAATAAAGAAAATTCCTGAAATTGCAAGATTAAAACTTTTTAAATACAAATGGATGATAGTATGTTTATTTCATTCTACTTATTCTAAATGCATTTTAGGAGATAGAACTTATACCCCTATTTTTATATTTGCCAAAGGAGAACCAAAGGTGATTTATAGAAGAACAGATTGTTTATTAGCAGAAGAACTTCCTGTTATTCAATCTAAAGTTAATGCAGGAGATTTTAAGCCTACTTTTGCATTATCTCAGTTATTGTTAATGTTTACTAAAGAAAAGAATATAGTTTTAGATCCTTTTATGGGATTTGGTAGTTTGGGTTTGGTTTGTAAACTATTCAATAGAAAGTATATAGGAATAGAAAAAAATAAAGAAAGAATAGAAATAGCAAAAAAACTTATTAGTGAAGGAAAATTAGTAAAATCTATTCCTGAATATTTGAAAAATTTTCCTGATAAAAAGGAAAGATTTAAAAATATCTTTCTTTTTAGTAATTTTTATGATGAATTGGAATGAATTAAAAGAAAAATTAATAAACACAAAATATTATTACTTTCATACTGAAAATGGAATATTACTTTGTGGGGATTGTTTAGAAATTTTACCTTTAATTCCAGATGAAAGTATAGATTTGATTTTAACAGATCCTCCTTATATGATTAGTCAAGAAATTAAAATTGCAAGAAGTCAAAATTATAAATATAAAGGAAAAGATATAGATTTAGATTTTGGTCCTTGGGATTCTCAATGGCAATCAAAAGAAGAATATATTAACTGGTGTAAAACTTGGTGGAAAGAAGGAATAAGAGTTCTTAAAGATTATCATCATTTTCTTTTCTTTTTTGATAAAGCAAAAATCAGCTATGCTTGGGATTATATGGAAGAAAATGGAATGAAAGGAAGAAGTCCAGTTTTTTGGATTAAATTGAATCCTTGTTTATTACCTGATAGTTTAGTGTTTGATATTAATGGAATTTTAAAAATTACTGAAGCAAAAAAAGTTTTAACTAAAGAGGGTAAATTTGAATTTTGTAAAAAAATTGTCAGAAATTATAAAAGAACAGTTTATAAAATTGTTCCTTATGGGATAGATTCTAAATTAGCTGTATGGGTTACGGAAGAGCATCCTTTTTTAATAATAAAAAAACAAATGCCGAAAAAAACTTGGAAACAAAAAAAAGATATATATTTTAAAGGCAAAGAATATCGTAAAAAAATTTTTGAAAAAATTAAACAATATAAAAATTGGGTAACAGCAAAAGAAGTTCAAATAAATGATTTTGTTATATTCCCAAGAATAAAATTTGGTAATAAATCTGAAATTATTATATCATATTTTAAAAGAGGTTATAATGTTAAGCCAATAGAAGAAAAATTAAAATTAAATAAAGATTTAGGTTGGTTATTAGGAATTTATTTAGCTGAAGGATGCAATGCACATGGAAATCATGTAGCTTGGTATTTATCTTTAAAAGAAATTGATCTTGCTAATAAAATTAAAAATATTGTAGAAAAATATTTTAAATGCAAAGTAAAAATTAAAAAAGAAAAATGGAAATTAAGTGTTCAAGCAGAAAATAACAGATTGTGGGCTTTTTTAAAAAATGGAGGAAAACTTGCTTGGAAGAAAAAAATTTCAGAAAATATTTTACAATGTAAAAAGGAAATTTTACAAAGTTTAATATACGGTTTTTGGGAAGGAGATGGTTGTATAGTTAATTCTAAAAAAGAAAAATATATAAGTTTTTCTACCACAAGCCCTCATTTAGCAGGGCAAATTTTTATTATTTTACTTGCTTTAGGTTATATTCCTTCTATTCGTGTATATAACTTTGATGAAAAATCTCAAAAAAATGCAATTATAAAACATAAACATCCAATTTTTAGAATAGATATAAGAGGTAAAGAACAAGTAGAAGATTTTTTAAATAAAAAATATAGAAAAAAAAGACAAACACATAAAGGGTTTGTAGATGAAAATTTTGTTTATATTCCTATTAGAAAAATATTAACAAATGAGTATTCAGGAAAAGTATTTGATCTATCGTTAGAAAAAGAACACAACTTTTTAACACCTTCAGGAATAGTTCATAATTGTCCAAGAGCCAGGCGAGTAGATTTTATGAAGGCTATAGAAATGTGTTTATGGTTTACTAAAAAAGAAGTAAAAGTTGGATATTTTAATTATCAATTAGGGCAACATCCTGATTATTTTATGTATTCTATCCCTCAAGATAATTCTAAAGAAGGAAAAAGAACACACCCAACCCAAAAACCAGTTGCTTTTTGTAAATGGCTTATTAGTTATTTATCAAATGAAAATGAAATAGTTTTAGATTTGTTTTTAGGTAGTGGTACAACAGCTATAGCTTGTGAAAAATTAGGAAGAAAGTGGATTGGAATAGAAATTGATAAAACTTTTTGCGAGATAGCTAAACAGAGGATTTTAAAAGAAATAAGACAGTTGAAATTATTTTAAAAGAAATGGTTGCAATAGCTAAAAGAACTGGAATTTGTTGTATTTGTGGAGAACAAGGAAAATACGGTTATTGGGGAAAATACTATTGTAAGAAATGTTTTTTTGAACATTTTAAAGTAGACCCTGAAGAAATTGCTGATAAAACCAGTAATGGACATAGTGGAATGCTTGCTCTTAATCCTAAAGAATTAAATCTTTCTTTAAGCCAACTTTATTTATTTAATCATAACTCCAATTACCCAATTTTAATTAAAGTTCCTAAAGGTAATAAAATTTTTGCTACACTTTATTTAACTCATTATCCTCAATCAAAAGGTATTGTTGGAAGATCTTTAAATTACATAATTGTTTATAAAAATAAAATTGTTGGAATAATTGGAGCTTGCTCTCCTCCTTATTCAGTTAAAGCAATTGATGAATTTTTTGGAATAAATAAAAATAATAGAAATCAAAAATTAAAACAGATTTTAAACAATGAAATTTTTAGATTAATCTATCACGAAAAAAATTTAGGAACTAAAGTTCTAAAAATTTTCCGTGAAGTAATTAAAAAAGATTATAAAGAAAAATACAAAGATGATTTAATAGGTTTAATAACTTTTGTAGAACCTCCTTTAACTGGAACAGTTTATAAAGCTGATAATTGGATATATTTAGGAATGACAAAAGGATATGGAACTCTTAGAAGAGGAAAAAGATGGTTTGATAGAAAATGGATAAGAAAAACTCCAAAACATATTTTTGCTTATAAATACAATACTTAAAAGCTTATGAATAAAAAGGAATTTCCAGAAGTAGCAGTAAAACTTGAATGCCCAGTTGGTTCATTCTGGCTAATTCCTGATAAATATAAACATATTTTTAAAGCAAATGAACCTGTTTTTGTTGTAAGCGAAGCCTATGAATTAGTAAAAATCAAAAAAGAACACTTACCTCAAGTTTTGTTAATAAGAAAAACCTTTCCTGATTCTAAAATAAAAGTGATAGTTAAAAGAAAAGGAGGTAAAGATGGAGGTTTGCGAGTTAATCCATCTAACAGCAGTTCTTAAAACAATTCTTGAATTTCTTAACTGCTTTGAAACTTTTGAAAATTTGAATCAAAATTACTATGAATTTTACAAAAAAGTTTTTAAAAAACTTGAAAGTAAATATTTTTTAAGAAATGGAGAATTATTAGAAATTAATGAAGAAGCAGAAAAAGAATTAAAAGAAATTTTTCAAAAAACTAAAGAAGAGGTTTTTAAGAAATTGGAAAGTCTTGTTAACGAAGTTTGATTTGATTTTTTTTCGCAGGTATAGTGCGTATTAGTAGGTAGGTATATATATAGTATTAGTATTATTGTTTTTATTTTTTTAATAAAAATATAATAGAGAGGTGAAAAAAAATTACGAAAAGTTGCCTTCCCTAAGCAAGATTTTATCTATGTTAGAAAGCGTTGACTTAAACTTTCGTAATTGTTTCACCCACTTTTCGTATTATTTTTCGTATTTTTTTTAAAAGTCTTCATATTATAAAGTCATTTATTTCCATTTCTTACTTCATTTCACCCTGATTTCGTAGTGGTTTTCACCTATTTTTCTCACAATTTTTCGTATATGCCACTATACCTTTTTATATTATTACAAATTTTTATATTATAATATCTTTTTATATTGTTGCGAATTTTTATTTTATTAAGATATTTCGCACTTATTTCTCACCACATTTCACCCATATTTCGTAGTGGTTTTCGCATAATTTTTCGTATATGCTACTATGCCTCTTTATATTATTGCATTTTTTTATATTATAATTTTCTTTGCATAATTTCCAATTCTTCAGTTATTTTTTCAATAATTTCAATTATTTCAAATTTAAATCTTGACATTGAAAAAAAATGTGTTATAATTTTAAAACAATAATGAAAGAAATAAGACAGATTTTAGAAGAGCTTAAAAATAAAGGAATTAAAAAACAATTTTTTACTCTTAATGAATTTTCTCAAATTTTAGGAATTTCACCAGAAACTTCAAAAAAATTAATAGATACACATACAATTTTAGGAATTAAACATTTCAGTCCAAGACTTAATAAATTTGTATATTCAATCCCTGTTTGGGCTTTTAAAAGAATATTATCAGAAGAAAGTTATAAAATTTTTCTTGAAGAGCTAAAAAAAATTTATGATCAAAAAGATAAAAATAAAACTTTGTTTTTAAAAACAATAGAAATTGCCAGATTTTTAAATATTTCCGTTAACACAGTTATAAGATTAATAAAAGAAAATAAATTAGAAGCAATTGAAATACGCATTCCTAATAGCAAAAAAAAGAAATATCTTATTCCTGTTTGGGAAGTTAAAAGAAAATTTTTTAAAACGGATGAAGATTATCAAAATTTTCTTTCAATTTGGGAAGAGACTTTAAAAAATGTTTGAAAATAGATTAAAAGTTAAACATAGAAATTTTGAATTAGAAATTGTTCCTCAAAATTATTATAAAAGAGAAATAAAAAAACCATATTTTGAATTTGATTACTTCTTTTTTGATGCAATTTTAAGAGAAAGAGATGAAAATGGTGTTCCTTTAGGAGAAAAATATTTAGAAATTGAATATACAGGAAAAAATTTAGAAAGATTATGTGGTTTTGTTACTATAAATGAAATAATAACTAATCCAAGTGTTACATATTTTACTTTAGAAAATGTTGTTACAGATTTTTTGTTAGATTATGAAAACTTGCGATCAAGAGTTGAATTTGATAAAGAAGTAAGTAAAAAATTGGGTATTGATAATAAAAATTTTTCGATCTCAGTTTTGTTAAATAAGATTTATGAAGAAATAGAAAATAAACATATAGAAGAATTAAATAGACCCACTCAATCTAAATTTTTATATGAACCATTTTTCTTTAAAGCTGGAGAAAGTATTTTAGTTTCTCCAATGGGAGAAGGTAAAACTCTTTGGGTTTTATCTATGCTCTATAGACTTCAAAATAATATTCCTCTTATTCTTCATTCAAAAGATCGCATTTTTTCAATAATAGATAAATTTTATATTGAACCCTGTAATGTAGTATATTTTGGATTTGAAGGAAATATAACAGAAATTTTAGAAAAGAAAGAAGAAATTAAAAATTGGATTAAAATTGAAGCTGAATTAATTGGAATCAAAGATGTAAAAGATTTTTATATTCAGTTTTTAACAGGAGATATAACTAAAAAAATTAATAGAAAAATAATAAGAAAAGTTCTTTCAGTATTTAATCCTAAATTTGTTGTAATAGATTCAGTAACCTCTGCATTTCTTTCATTTTCTTCAGTAGATAAAACACATTTGATTTATTCATTTATAAGAGAAACTTTTATTTCAAAAGGAATAGGAGTTATGTTAATTATGCATCCAAGCAAACAGGATTTAAGAGATGAGGCTAATTTACCAAGAGGAACAATTCACCATTTAGCTATTCCCCGTGTTGTATGGGGATTAAAACAAATAAGACAGGTTAAAAATGGTTTTGTTGTTGAAATTAAATCAGTTAAAGACAACTTAGGATTAAAAAGATTTAGTTATGAATTTGAAATAGTTTTTGAAGAGGAAGAAGAAAATAATGAAAAAAGATGTGAAATAAAATTGTTACAAATTAATGATGAAAAAGCTAAAATTAAAAAAGTAGAAGAATTGATTCTTGAATATATAGAAGAAAAAGGTAGAGATGTAATTACGCCTAAAGAAATTGCGGGATATTATGACTTAGATGGCAAATATGTTTCTAAAGTTTTAAATGAAATGGTTGGTAAAGAAATTTTAGTTAAAATTGAAAAAGGTAAGTTTAAAAAGAAAAAAGATATAGAAAATATTAATAATTTTGAAAATGGTGAAATTACAGATGATAATGACAAAATTCCATTTTAAGGAGAATAAAAATGAAAGGAGGAATTAGTTCTGGAGGATATTTATGGATTAAGAGAGGTAAGGAAGAAAGAAAATATCAAGTATGCCCTTTTATTTCTGATACTGAAGAAGAAGTTTGGTGTGGAGACTGGTGTCCGCATTTTGGTGAGCCTAAAATTGAATGGTTAGCAGAAAAGAAATTAACAGGTGAAACAAATTTTGTAAAATATTGGACTTTAAGAATTTGTCAAAATAAAATTTTAGTTTTTGACGAGTTTATTGATGAAAGAAAAAAAGAAAAATGAAAATTTATCAATTTAAAACTAAACCAGTAAAAGGAATATTAAAAAAACTTGTAAAAGGAATATATGTGGAACCATTTTGTATTTCCTCAGTTGGCATTAGAGAAAGACAGATAGATGGTAAAAATATTTATGTTGCAATTCTTAAATTTGAAGATATTTTTATAACCAAGTCTTTTGAAAAAGAAGAAGAAGCTCAAAAATGGTTAGAAAATGAGTTTGAAATTGAAATTATAGAAACAAAGGAAGGAAAAATAGAAGAGTTTGTAAAATAAACTTTTTCGGCAAAGAACCGCGGAGTAAAAGTGAGCTTGATAAAGAGAGCAACAAAAAGAGGGCAAAGCGAACTATCATTTGGGAGTAACAAAGGAATTGAGTGAGCTAAATTTGCTAAGTAACAAGAAAAATAGAGCAAGCTATGGTGGGAAAGTAACCTAAGGGAAAAAAGCGAGCTATGTTCCATAAGCAACAGGAAGCGAACGCAACTGGAAGTGGAAAGAGCCAAAGGTTAAAAGTGAACTATGTGGTAAAAGAGACACTGGTAAATAGTGAACTTTTCCAGCCAAGTAACACGAAAAATAAGTGAAGCTGAGGTGTGGTAGTAACACAAGCCATAAGCGAGCTGGAGGGGTTAAAGTAACATTTTTATTTAGCGAACTTGATAGTGTGAGTGACTTTAAGAAGGAGTGAAGCCAAGGTGTGATAGCACCGCTGCCATAGAGCGAACTATTAATGCAAAGAGCCTAAAAGGTTTAGTGAATTTAAAATAATAAGTAACATTTTTTGTAAGTAAGCTATGTTTTTCAAGAAACAAAACAATTTAGCGAATTATATTAAGTTAGCAGAAAATTTAAACTAAAGCTATTAAGTAACCAAGAGCAAGAGTGAAATGAACTTTTACAACGAACTTGCCGAAAAGTTTGTATTAGCTTCTATTCTAAGCCCCCTTGATGATAGTAAAAAAGTTTACGAAAAAATTAAAAATCTTGTTAAGCCAGAAGATTTTTACCTCCTCAAAAACAGATTAATTTTTCAGGCAATTTCTGATCTATATGATAAAAATGAAAATATAAATCTTGTTTCAGTTTATCAAAGACTTTTAGATAAAAAAGAACTTGATAAGGTAGAAGAATCATATTTAAAAGAACTTGCAGAACTTTTGCCAACAACTGGTCAAGTTATCCATTATGCAAAAGTTGTAAGAGAATTAAGCATTGTAAGAAAAATTGTAAGTTTATTGAATGATGCTATTTTAAAAATACAGATTTCTGAAATAGAAGAAATTAAAGAATATTTAAAAGATTTTATAAATGATTTAAAAAATCTTGTAGAATGTTTAGAAAATGAAAATAAAGATTATAAAAAAACAGAATTTGATAAAATTTTTGATAAGATTGAAATTTTCTTTGCAAAGGCTTTAAATAATCCATCGACAAATTTTGAAAAGTTTGTAAATTCTATTTTTCAAAGTTTAGAAAATAAAAAGAAATATACAAAAAGAAAAGAAATTAAAAAGTCTTGACAAAATTTAAAAATGTGTTATAATAAAGATAAATGAAATTGTAAAATTGTTTTAAGAAAAAGCTTTATATAATAAGTTTCTTTAATTAAGAGCGAAACTGCATTTAAAGAGCAACTTGTGAATAAAGTGGATTTATAAATAATTTGGCAAACTACAAAAAGGAAGAAACTTGCCTATAAAGTGAGCTAAAGAGTGGGAGTAACTATATTGAAAATCGAACTGTTAGTTTCAAGCAACTTAAAAAATAAGTGAGCTAAACTATTAGAGAAACTTAGGGAAGGAGCGAACTTTATGATTTAAATTTTTATTAAAAGTATTTAAAATTATTTAAAAAAGAAAACAAAAAATGAGGTTAACAAGAGTTTTTAAAATACCTTACAGAAAAGATTTAATTGAACTCTTTAAAGCTTCTAAAAACTTATATAACCAAGCCCTTTCTTTAACTAAAAACCATTATAAAGAAACTAAAAAAATCTTAAACTATCCCACCCTTTATAAAATTATCAGAAATGACTACCCAAACCTTTATAAATCTTTACCTTCTCAAACAGCCCAACAAATTTTAAAACTTACTGTTCAAGATGTAAAAAGCTTTGTTAAAAAAATAAAAAAGAAAGAAAAAGCAAGTTTTCCTTCCTTTAAGAAAAACTTAAATCTTTTAATTTTTACAAACCAAATTTCTAAAATTACTTATGATGGTAAAATAAAACTTTGCAGAATTTCTCAACCAGTTATTATCCCTAAAAAAGTTTATACAGCAGATCTTAAAAATTTTCAGCAAATAAGACTAATTCCTAAACAAAATTATATACAGGTTGATGTAATTTACAATAAAGATTGCGAAAATAAAGATCTTGATTATAACCTTTATGCTTCTATTGATCTTGGAGTTAATAACTTAATAGCTTTAACTACAAATACAAATATCAACCCTATCCTTATTAACGGTAGACCTTTTAAATCTTATAACCAGTTTTATAACAAAAGAAAAGCTTATTTACAATCAATCAAAGATAAAATGAAAATTAAGGGAAATACAAAAAGATTGAACAAACTTGAAGAAAAAAGAAAGAATTGGTTTAAAGATAAATTTCATCAAATTTCTAAATATGTTATTAGATTTTTAGTTAAAAACAAAATAGGTAACCTTGTTATTGGATATAATAAAAGCTGGAAAAATGAAGTTAATTTAGGAAAGAAAAATAATCAAAAGTTTCAATACATACCTTTTAGAATGCTTGTAGATTTTTTAAAATATAAAGCAGAACTTGTAGGGATAAAAACACATTTTGTTGAAGAAAATTACACATCAAAAGTGGACGCATTAGCATTAGAACCATTTCCTTCTGAGGAAGTCCCTCAGAAGGAGTTTAACGGTAAAAGAGTTAAAAGAGGATTGTTTCAATCATCAGTAGGGGTTTTAGTAAATGCAGATGTAAATGGAGCTTTGAATATTTTGAGAAAAGTAATCGGGGATGCTTTTTTAAGAAGGCTACCCGATAGAGGGCTCTGGTGTAGCCCAGTAAAGATAAGGGGTATAGACCCAAACTCTTTGCAAAGGGGGTTAGAAAAATTAAATTGTTTAAATGCATTTGGTTAAAATTTTTAGTCCTCCAACACCTTATGTTGTGGATAGAGAATAAATTGTTTAAATGCATTTGGTTAAAATTTTTAATCCTTCAACACCTGTGAGGAGGTGTATTATGAAACAAAGAGCTTCAAAAGTAAAAAAAATTAAAGTAAACAAACGAGCCGAATTTAAAATTAAAAAAATTCTTGAAAAAATTGAAGAAAAAAGAAGGTATTGTCGTGCTTTAGCGGATACCTACATTTCTTTACAAAAATTGAGAGTGGCTTCAGGTAATAGAATTATCGCAATGACACAACAAATGGATGAGATAGAAGATATTAGAGAAAGTGTTTTAAATAGAATAGTGATTGAACTAAAAAGAATGGAAAATGAAATTGGAAAAGAGGCAGAGGATATTTTGAAAAATATACCAGTATATACAGAATTTTTAAGCAAAATTAAAGGTTTGGGACCCATTTTAAGCTTAAAACTTTTATCAATTAATTGGGATTTAACTAAAGACTTAAGCTCCTGGAACGCTTACTGTGGTTTGGTTCCTCATGTTTATAAATGCCAGTGTGAAGAAGGGCATAAAATACTTTTACCTTACGATCCCAATGATCCTAAAAATCTTAAAGATGTAAAATGTCATTATGTTGTAGATAGGGAAAAGGATAAAACAACCAAACAAATTAAGCTTATAAGATGTGGAGCGCCTATAGTAAAGGCTGAAAGGGCACCCTGCAGAAAATATAAAGGTTATGCCTTTTTCTGGAATCCAAAAGCCAGAACTATTATGTGGCTTATAGGAACAAGCTTTGCGAAAACTGGTGGATTTTATAAAGAAATTTATAAAAAATGGAAACAAATTTATGTAGAAACAAAGGGATTAAAAGCAGGACATGCAATAGAAGCTGCTAAAAGAAAAGCTAAAAAATTGTTTTTAGCTCATTTTTATCAAGCTTACCACGAAATTGAAGGTTTGCCTTGGAGGATACCTTATCAATTTGAATATTTACAGCATGAAGATTTTATTCCTTGGACAAAAGTAGTTGAAATAGATGAAGGAGAATAAAAATGTGTTATATTTATAAAAAAACTGCCGATAGAAAGTAACATTTTTTAATAGTGAACTGTCAAAGCGGAGTAGCAGGGCAAGACAGTGAGCTTGAATAGTGCAAGAAACATTATGTGTTAGCGAATTAAAACAAACAAATTATAGTTGAAAAGAAACTTAAGGTTAAAGTGAACTATTTACTCAGAGCAACATGACCAAGTAGTGAGCTTCGTAATGAAAGGAATATATTATTTTAGCGGAATAGATAAAAACTTTTGTAGATAAGTAGCGTTCATCAATAGTGAGCTATTGGAGAAGAAAAAAACTTTTAAATAAAGTGAGCTTCAAAGAAAGAGAGGCAAAGTTTTTAAGTGAACTTTGTGTAATAAGAAACAAGATCAAAAAGTGAACTTCAGAGCGTGAGAAACATCTGGCCTAAGTGAACTATATAAATATAGAAACTAATAGGATGAATAAGCTATGATTACTTAGAAGCATATAAGAAAAGCGAAATTTAAAAAGCTAAATTGAGTTAGCACCTCATAAGGGAAGCGTAAAATGTATGAGCTTTTGTCAATAAGTAGCTTGTCAAGGGAGCGAACTACGAAATGTGAGTAACTTATCACACAAGTGAGCTAAAAAATAAAATTTTAAAACTTAAGAAGGTGGAGAGCCTTTTGAAAGAAGTGAGCTAAGACGATTTAGCCCCACTACTTATAAGCGAGCTGCAAATTTAATTTCATTCGAAGTCCCCTTCCTTTAGGAAGGGGATGATAATATTATTATATCATATTTTTCCATTGACAACAAACAAAAATTTGGTTATATTATATAAGAGTAACCAATGAGGTATAAGTTAGATAAAAGTTCTCATTCTGTATATAATCTAAATTATCACCTTATTTTAGTAGTGAAATATCGCAGAAAAGCTTTGAAATACGAAGATGTAAGAAATAGACTTTATGAAATAATACAAAAACTGATTAACCAATACGAGGTTGAAATAATAAATATGAATACAGGTGATGATCATATACATCTACTTTTTAAAGCTAAACCCAAACTTTGCTTATCAAAGTTTATAAATATATTAAAAGGAGTTACTGCAAGATATTTGCGTAAAGAATTCCCTAAATTGAGAAAAATGTTATGGGGAGATTCATTTTGGAGTGATAGTTATTTTATCGCAACAACAGGACAAGTAAGTTTAGACACCCTTATAAAATATATTGAAAGTCAAGGAAAAAAAGAAAAATGATATTAAGTTATAAATATAAATTGTATCCTAATAAAAAACAAGAACAAATATTATTATTGCAATTAGAATTATGTAGATGGGTTTATAACAAACTATTAGAACAATATTACTCCAATGGCATGACTTTTAAAAATAGACAAAAATATATCAAACAATTAAAAAAGGAAAATCCACAATTAAAACAAGTATATTCAAAAGTATTACAAATGGTAAATTATCAACTACAAAGTAATTTAAATGCTTTAAAGAGTTTAAAGAAAAATGGCAAAAAGACAGGAAAATTAAGGTATAAATCGCAAAATAGATTTAGAACTTTAAATTATAATCAATCTGGATTTAGTATAGATTTTAATAAACAAATGCTTTCATTATCAAAAATAGGTAATATTAAAATCAAAATTCACCGCAAACCTAACGGTGTAATTAAAGGAATCTTAATAACAAGAAAGAAAACAAATGAATGGTATGCTATATTACAAGTTGAAGAACAAACAATCGAATTGCCAAAAATCAATAAAGCAATAGGAATAGACATGGGAGTTAAATATTTTCTTACTACTTCAGAAGGTTACCATATAGAGAACCCAAAATTTTATGAAAAAACATTAAAAAAGATAAGGAAATTACATAAGCAATTATCTCGTAAAAAACTAAATTCTAAAAATTGGGAAAAAACAAGATTAAAATTGGCAAAATTATATGAAAAACTTAAAAATCAAAGAAATGATTTTTTACATAAACTATCTACTTTTTTTGTAAAAAACTACGATATTATTTGTCTTGAAGATTTACAAATTAAAAATATGGTTGAGAACAATAAAAGAAGATTAGGACAAAAAATATTGGATGCCTCTTGGGGTATATTTTTTAGACTACTATCTTACAAGGCTGAAAGAGCTGGTAAGATAGTAGTTAAAGTAAACCCAAGAGGCACAAGTAAAGAATATAAATTTGGTAAAATTGATAGAGATTACAATGCTTCTCTCAATATACTTGAAAGAGGATTACAAATAGTAGGGGTGGGACGCCCCGAATTTACGCCTGTGGAGAGGAGACCTCTACCTTGTATTACTGCACTTGCAGTAATACAAGGCAAGTTTCCTCTGAGAAGCAGGAAGCCCTATCCTTTAGGATAGGGTAGTTCACAGCAACCTTGATATTTAGCGAGCTGATAGGTGTTAGCAACTATGAAATAAAGCGAACTTGTGGTAGATAGTGCCATAAAAGTAAAGTGTTTTTTCTTGACAAATTTAAAAAATGTGTTATAATTGAATATATAAAACTGTTTTTAAGAAGAACCAAGATGGCAGAGTGAGTTTAATTGCCCCGAGGGGGAGGAGAGAAATTAAAAAAAAGGAGTAAAAATGGATGAAGAAAAAATTTTAGAAAAAGCATTTGAAATTCTTAAAAAGAGAAAGTTAATTTGGGAATGTAAAAAATGTGGATATAAATGGATAGGTCGCAGTATAGGTAAACCTTATAGATGTCCCAAATGCAAAGCAACAGATTGGGATAATCCAAAAGAAAAACCTATATGGAAATGTTATAGATGTGGTTATGAATGGAAGGCTAAATATCCTGATAAAGAACCAAGATATTGCCCTAACTGCCATAAAAGAGAAATAACAAGACTGGAAAATTATCAAAAACAAGTAGCAAATAAATTAAGAGAAGTAACAATTGAAGATGTTAGATTTGTATATAAAAATTATGCTAACATGACTGTGTCAGAAATTGCAAAAAAACTTGAAATAAGTGAATCTCAGGTAAACGAAATAATAAATCAACTAAGAATAAGAGGAGTTAATATTCCTGAAAAAAGAGAAAAAGCTTAAATATATCAATTACTTTATTTAAAGGAGGTTGATAATGGAAAAAGTTAAAGAAATAATGCTTGAAGATATTTTAAAAAAAGAAAGTAATAAAATGAAAACAAAAAGAAGAATAACAATTGAAGATGTTAGATTTGTATATGAAAATTATATTAATATGACTGCTACAGAAATTGCAGAAAAACTTGGAATAAGTAAATTTCAAGTAAATAAAATAGTAACTCAACTAAGAAAAAGAGGGGTTAATATTCCTAAAAAAATTGGAAAAAAATTTAATGTATATGATAGATTTGTAGAAGAATTACAGAAAAAGGAGGTTTTATGAAAGAAGAAGAAAAAAAATTAATTGAGGAGCTTTCCCAAGGAGAAAAAATTTGCCCTTTAAGAAGTTTAGGCTCAATAGAACCAGGATATTGCTTTGGTGAAGTTTGTGCTTTTTGGGATAAAGAAAATAAAAGGTGTGCAATTGTATCTATGGCTCAAACTCAAGAAGTAATTAAAAAACTTGTTGTTATAATAGATGAAATTTTAGCAAATATGCACGAAGTTTTGGCTAATTTAAATGAACTGTTAAGAGAATTAACAGAAGAGGATTACTATGTCTAATGAAGACTTGCTTTTACTAAAAGAATTAGAAAAAAGGTTCCACACACTTCCTTTAGATCTTGATTGGTTAAAAAAGAGATTTGGTGAAAAAAGAGGTGAGGAAATTTTTAAGGTTTTAAATAAAGCTGTAAAGGAAAGACTGTTAAATAAAGCCTTTTCAGTTGATAAAGAAATTGTCTTTTTGGAAATTAAAAAATAATAGTAATTTTAAAGTTGATTAATAAAAAAAATAAAAATAGTCTTGACAAATTTAAAATTTGTGTTATAATAAGATTAAAAAATAAAAAGGAGGTAACAAGATGTATTTTTTAGAAACTAAAATTTCTACTCAAGAAGGAGAAATAAAATTTACAGAAATGTATCCTTATGTTTTATATGATACTGTTAAAATAGGAATAGAAACTACAAAAATAAATATAATTTTTTATGATTATGAAAGTATTAAAAATCTTTATGAATCTAATTTAAGGGAATATTTACATTTATTAAAAGAAAATTGGGGCTTTTTAGTTAAAGCAGTAAAATTAACATTTTTAGGAGATATTGATGATATTTTAACAATTTTTGAAGCTAAAGGAATATATTCTCTTTTTGTTAACGAAATAAAAGTTTTTAGTTTTCGCCCAACGCCTTCATTTTGTCATCAAGGAAGACTTGTAGCGGGATTAGTATCTTCTTTCAACTTGCCAGTAGAATTATTTTTTAAAGCAAGTGATAAACTTAAAGCTACATTTATAACCGATTCTTTAGGACGAGCTACTATAAATTTATTAGAAATTATTTCAATGCTTATAGGAACAATAGGAAAAATTGAAAAAAGTTAATAGGAAATTTTATGGGTTGTATAATTTGTAATATTTTAGAACTTTTTGCTAAGATGGAAGATGGAGAATTTGAAAAAATTGTTAATAGAAAAAGGTATAAGTATTTAAATTCTGAAAAAGAGATTGAAGAATATAAAGAGGCTCTTAAAAATGAAATTTGTAATGATATAGCAATAAATCATCCAGAAATGGTTGAAAGAATAAATCAGATTTATAAAAAACATAGTAAAAAGGAGGATTAAATGTCTGGGCAAATAATAAATAATGAAACATTACAAGTAGCAGAATTGGTTTTAAATAAACTTGGCATAACTTTAAATGAAGGAATAAATGCTTTTGCTAAATTAGCTTGGACTGAATGGTTAGACTGTTTATTTGTTATGCTTTTTATTTTAATTTTCTCTTTTATATGGAAATTATTAGATCAAGCTATTAGTGATAATGATACTAAAAATACTTTATTTACAGTTTTTTTAGCAATTTTATTTTTAAGTTTAGTTTTCCTTTGGATTGAATTAACAGAAGCTGTAAGAGCTATAGTTTCACCTAAAGCTTATGCTATTAAACAAATTTTAGAATGTATTAAATAAATATTAAAAGGAGTTTAAAATGCTAAAATTCATAACCTCCTCTATGCTTAACATGTTTTTCCGTTGTCCTGAACAATTTAGGCGCCGTTATCTTGAAGGAGAAATTATTCCTCCAGGAATTGCTGCTGCTATTGGAAAATCAGTTCATAAAGCTGCTGAAGAAAATCATAAACATAAACTTCTAAAAGAAGAAGATTTGCCAAAAGACTACTTGCAAGATTTCGCAAGAGATACTTATGTTAAAATTGTAGAAAATGAAGGGGTTTATCTTGCTCCTGAAGAATTAGATCAGGCAAAAAAAATAATTGCCGAAGGATTAGATTCCTCTATTAAACTTACTGGTCTTTATAGAGATAAAATTGCTCCTGAAATTTTTCCTTTTCTTATTGAAAAAGAAATTCACATAAAAGTAAACAATTTTCCAGTTCTTTTTAGAGGAACAATTGATTTATTAACAAAAAATTTTTTGATTTATGATTTCAAAACAGGACATAAAAAATGGACAGAAGAGCAAGCCGAAAACTCTTTACAACCCACTTTTTACTGGCAAATGGTAAAGGCAATAGTAGGAAGATCTCCAGAAGGATTTGTTTTTAAAGTTTTAATCGATAAAAAAGAGCCTGAAGTTCAAACACTTATAACAAAAAGAACTGATGAGGATTTTTTGGTAATAATAAGAATGGCAGAAGTAGTTTTGAAAGCAGTTGAAACAGGGTTGTTCCCGCCAACGAATCCAAGTAATTGGTGGTGTAGTCCTAAGTATTGCGGATACTATGCAACTTGTCCTTATATACCACCATATAAGAAAACAAAAATTTTGGCAAAAGGGTTTTGAATGAATATAGAAATTAAGTTTACTTTAACTACAGAAGAAATTATTCAATTAACTTTATTAATCGAAGCTATGACAAAATTAAAATATTTTCCTCCTCAAACTGCATGGAAAATGTTTATTCCTATAATAGAGAAAGGAAGACAAAGATTAAAAGAAAGAAAAGTAGAAATTAAAGAAGAAAATAATGCTTTTATTCTTAAAAGTGTTTTTGAAAAAGAAATTAGACAGGCTCCTAAAAATTGGTTCGCAAAGTATATGTTTTCAGATAAGCCTCTATCTTTGGATGATGTTCCTGAAGCTTTATTTAATTATTATTATTCTAAAAACGCAAATATAATTTTAGCTGTAATAGTTGATTATTTTACCAAGCTGGAAGAATTTTATGGATTTGAAGAAGCCTTGAGAATTTTTCTTGAGTTTATTAGAAATATGAAAATTTTAACAGATATTATTGTTAATGAAAGAAACTTTAGGATAGTTTTTTTAGAATTTGAAAAAATTTTTAAAGATAGTTTTAAAGAAGAAAAGATTGATGGTTAAAAGAAAGTTTAGAAAACATTTATCTTTAAAAGAAATTAAAAAATTATTTTCTGATCCTTTTAGTTTACAAAAAACTATAAAAAAATGGAAAAAAGCTGAAAAAGAAGGATTAAAATTTGTTGAATTTTTTAAAAATCTTGACAAATTTTAAGAATGTGTTATAATAAAAATAAATGATAAAAGGAGGTATAAAATGTTAGTAATTTTAAGAAAAGGAGATAAAACAAAGCACGGCTCTAAAAAAAGTGAAACGGATATTAAAGAAACAATTTTAGAGTTTGAACATTTTCAGATTTTTTATGATAATCAAAAAAATATAACAATTAAAGGAATTGATGAGGAAAGTGAAACGAGAATTAATGAAGTTTTAGTTAATTTAAACAATTCAGAATTAAAAGAATTAGTAAAATTTATTAAAAATATATTTGAACCAGAAATTGAATATCTTAGAGAAGCTTATAAAAAAATTATGGAAAAACTTGGTCAAAATTCAAATTTAGAAACTTCATAAAATTTACAAAAAATTAAAAAAAAGGGGGGGGCAAAAAAATGGAAGAAAAAACTTTAAATATACAGCCTAAAATTGTTACAGCTTTTTCCCCTACTCAAAAAACTGAAGATACTTACCTTATTGGGCAACAAACTACTACAAAAAGAGACTTAAAACAAATCTTAGCTGAAGCTCTCTTTGAAGCCGAAATAGCAGGACCTGACTTCTATTACGCATACCCACTCAAAGGAACCGTTGTTGAAGGTCCCTCTATAGGAATGATGTCCTCTTTAGCAAGAATCTGGGGAAAATTAAAAATAGATACTGAAACTGAGGAAACACAGGACGCCTGGATTTACAAAGTTAAAGTTAAAGACTTAGAAACTGATCTTGAGTTTAATACCATTTACAGACAAAGAAAGCCAAAAAAATTTCCCGAAAAAATGGACCCTGCACGCTGGGAAGATATGCAGTTTCAGGCAGGATTATCTAAAGCTTTAAGAAATGCATTAACAAGAGTTATTCCAAAATGGCTACAAACTGCTTGCCTTAAAAAAGCAAAAGAAGCTATAGTTGGAGCAATTGAAAAACCTGAACAGGCAATTAAAAATTTGCTTATGGAGTTTAGTAAATTCAAAATTACAAAAGAAGATTTGGAAGAAATTTTGGGTTTGCCTGTTACGGACTGGAGTATAGAAGAAATTGTTGCTTTAAGAGGAATGTTAAATCAAATCAAAGAAGGGATTTTAAGACCTTCTGAAATTAAAAAAGAAGAAGTTGAAATTAAACTTGAACCTTCTCAGGAAAGCGAAGTAAAAGGTTTGGAAGTTGAGGAAATAAAAACTAAAGTTAACGAAAGAATTATAAAAGCAGAAAATATTTTTGAAACAGGAGGGATGAGAAATGAAAAAGAGTAGAGGTAGAGGAAGTAAAAAAAATTTAATTAATTTAGTTATTGAAGAATATAAATCAAAATATCCTCAATTTGAAGGCTTGTTAGAATTTTATGTTCCTTTAGAAACGAATTGTGATTATGATTTACTTATAATTGATAGAGGTAATTCCACTTTAACTGGTATTAAAATTTATCGTGTTAGTGATCATATTCCTTCTCCCGATTATTTAGGACCTTTACCTTGCAAATTTTCAGTTGAAATGAAAGTTTTTAGAGGGAGCAAGTGTATTTTGACTATAACTAAACCTCAAGAAGATTTATCAGCCTTAAGTTCCTCTGATAAAATAAAAGAAGCTTTAGCAGAGCTTGTGCAGAAAATTAATAGGTTTTTAGAAGAAGTTAAAGATGAAAAAGAATAGCAATAAATACAAATACATTCCTATTTGTTATTTTTCCTGCCTTCCTTATATCAATAAAGAAAAATATTTTGAAACTTTAGATTTTTATTTACATAATGAATTTGATGAACAAGTTTTAAAAGAGTTTGAAATTTTCTGGAGTATAATCAAGCATTATGTTACATTTTTAAATCAGAAAAATTTATCTATACCTTTTAGAAATATTGTTTTAAGAAGGGATAAAGAAGATTTTAAAGAAAAAATGCAAAAACTATATAAAAGTATAGAAGAAATAGGAAAAAGATTGAATTTAAAAATTTGGCAAGTTAAAGCTTTAATTGCCTTTGTAATTTGGAGAAAAAATTATACTTTAAAGGATTTACTTGAGAAAGTTCACGAATATTGCGAAGAAAAAGTTAAAGAGAAGGAAGGAATCAATAGAATTTTGAAAGGGGTGTTAGAAGTTGAAAAATCCTCAAAAAATAATTTTAATAAAAAATCCTGAGCAAAAAGAAAAGATATTGTTGAGTATTAAGCTGAAAAGGTTTTTTGAAAAAGTTAAAAAAGAAGATGGATTTAAGTCAAGATTGAGACAAAAAGATTTAGAAGATATTTGGTTTAAAATTGAAAAATATGAAAAATTAAATAAAAGATTTGGAACATTTTTTAGAAATTATAAAGAAATTTTTAAAAAAGAATTTCCAGATTTTAGATTAACAAAATTTTCTTTTAAAAAAGAGATATGAAAGAATTAGAAGAAGTTTTAGAAAGTGTAAGAAGTCTTTTAAAAAGATTGAAAATGGTAGAGTTGGTTTTAAGTGATCCAAATTTGAAAAATGAAGAAAAAAGGGAAATAATTTGTCAAAGTTTAGGTAATTTTTCTGTTGACTATCTTGAATTCATGCATAAGCTTTTAAGACTTTTTAACAAATATAATAGTGAGGTGTAAAAATGGAGAGGGAATTAAAAGAAATTGTTAATAATTTGGAGAACCTTTTAAAAAGACTAAATATTGCTAAGCTTGTTTTGATTAGTCCAAATATTGAAATAAAAAACAAAAAAGAGATAATTTATAAAAACTTAGGTGGATTTTCGAGTAGTTATTTAGAGTTTTTGAATAAGCTTTTTGGGTTTTTAGAAAAATATGATGAAGCTAAAGGTAACTAAAACATCTGACGAAAGGTATTGGATTTGTTTTGAAAAAGAGGATGTAATAAAAGCATGTAAATTAAATAACTGTCCTGATGATTTGATAAAAGTTTGTATTGAAGAAATGAAAACTGGATATGATTGCACTTCCTGTTTTATAACTTTGGTTAACGAACTTAAAAAACTTCCTGTTTATGAAAAAATAAAATAGGAGGTAAAAAATGGATAAACTTTCTTTCCTCAAAGAAAAACTTAAAAACGAACTTTTAGAAATTTTTGCCTCTGCAGTAGTTTCAGGAACAGAGGAGGCATTGTTAAAATCTTGCATTAAAGCACTTTCTGGAGTTGTTGTTTATTTATATGATCTTGGCGAAGGAAAAAGAAAAGAAATCGAAGAAAAAATTAGTGAGGTGATCGAAGAAATAATTAGTGAAAAAGAAAAATCTTCCTTTTAAAGGAGGGTGACAAAATGAATAAGCTTTATTTTATCATCTCAGGTGGTGTTTTGCTTTATTTTTTTGATGAAGATATAATAGAAAAAAGTGAAAATAAAATAAAACTAAAAAAAGCTTTTTATCTTATTTCTCAAACCTCACCGATAATGACAGCACAGGGTCCCACTTTAAATATCATGACTTTAACTTTTAGATTTGATAATGTAGAATTAAGGTATGCAGGATTTGGGGAAGTGCCTGAAGATTCAGCTATTTATAAAGCTATCATGCAGAATCAGACAGGTTTAAGTTTAGTTTAAGTTACAACCCTTAAGACCCTTGGGGCTTTTAATTTTACAACCCTTGCCCCAAAGGGTTTTAAAAATGAAAAAAAAGTATAAAACAGGAACAAAATACGAATACAAAGCTAAAAAAGAACTTGAAAAAGAAGGTTATCTTGTTATCAGATCTGCTGGTTCGCATTCTCCTTTTGATTTAATCGCTTTAGGTGCTTTAGAAGTTATTTTTATTCAAATCAAAAAATGCAAAATTTTAAAAGAAGCAGAAAAAGCTATTAAAAATTTTAAAAAGAAAATGAAAAAACTTGATAAACTTTATGATATAGAAAAAGCAGTTGATAAAGATATAAATTTTTCTATCTGGATTTGGGTTGAAAGAAAAGGATGGATAAAATACAAATATTTAGAAGAAAAATATTACGAAGAACCAGATTATTAAATAGAAAATGCCTTTAAAATTAGTTCAGAATAAAAAGAAAATATAAAACAAATAACTTTTACTATTCTTTTTTAAAAAATTCAAAATACGCTTATTCTGAAGCCCTTTGGGAAGATTGCAATAGTAATAATCCACCCAAAACAGCAATAGGCAAAATTGGCATTATTGCTTTAAGTTCTTCTTTTGCTTTCATTTGAGAAGCTTTTTCTATTTCTTTTTCTAAAACTTTTTCAACTTGAGGTAATTGTTCCTTTAATTTCTGGTAATAAACAACTTTTTCAGGATAAGTTTTTGGTTCCTCGGAGATAATTTTTGAAACATCTATAACTTTTTTACCTACTATTGTTGTTAACTTATCTTCCATTTCAAATAATTTTTTTATTTTAGGTTCAACACTTTCTTTTAACTTTTCTAAAGTGGTTTTTATTTCATTTTTCTTTTCTTTAATTGCTTTTAAACCTTTTATCAATTCATTTTTTAAATTTTCATAATATTCAATTTGTGCAGTAACTGGCAAGCCAGTAGGAACAGCAGGTAAAACTTTTTCCACATCTACAACTTTTTTACCATAGAGTTTGTTTAGCTCTTCAGCCTCTTTAGTAAATTCTTTTTTTAATTTTTCAACTTCAGGCTTAACTTTTTTCAATTTTTCTAAAGCAGTTGTTATTTCTTTTTTCTTTTCTTTTATCATTGTTATACTCTTTACCAATTCACTTTTTAAATTTCTACAATATTCAACCTGCTTAGCAATTGATAAAGCTACAGGGATTGTAGGTGGTAATACTTTAGCTACATCTATAACCTTTTTACCATAAAGTTTATTTAGTTCTTCAGCTTCTTTAACAAGTTCTTTTTTAAGCTTTTCAATCTCAGGTTTAATAGTTTCTAATTCTTTTCCATATGTTTTAATTTCTTTTATTGTTTGTGGTAATTCTTCTTTTTCTTTAATTAAAAATGCTTCATATTTTTGCCACCATAAAGGACCTAATGCTGGAAGAGGGAAAACATATTCTTTTCCTGTATAGGCTTTATATAAACTTGATACTTGTTTTTCCAAAGGTTCTACTTCTTTTTTAAGTTTAGCAATTTTATTTGTTAAGTCTAAATAATTTGGTATTTCTTTTTGTATAAATTCTTTTCTTTTCATACCAGCAATTCTGGCATAAAAGGCTAAATATTCTCCTGGATAAATAAAATCAAAAAGATAAAAATTTTTGCCAACTTTTCCACTGCTATAAACATAAGCCATATATAAAGTTTGAGCTTTTATCCAAGCTGGTTGCCCTATTAATCTAAAAAATATATTAAAATAAGAATAAGCTCCAAGATCAAAAAGATAATAAAGAGCAAGTAAATATTTTGAAGGATTACTATCAACAAAATCAAGAAAAACTTTATTAAAGGTTAAAGGTGCTTTATATTCACCTATTTTATACCATACTCTTCTTTTACTTTTTTCTTTGAGTTTTGGTTTAGCATAAAAATTTGAAAAAGATAAAACAATTTCTTTGGCTCTTTTTTTGATATAATTTTCAAAATTTTTTTTAAATGGAACTTTTATATTATCTACATAATCTATTGCAAGTAAAGCTTTAAACCATCCATTTATTTCATTTTTATATTGAGGATATTTTTTAAAAAATTCATCTAAAACAGTATTAAAAAACTCAAATGCTGCTGGTTTAGGAATACATACTTCTTCTATACTAAGTCCATAATATGGTCTTTCACATGAAGTTCGATAAGGACGAAACCAACGGCGGTGTTTCCATTCTAAACATAATTTAACTATACATTCTTTTTTTTGTTTTTTTTCACATAACAACTTTTTAATAGCATCGTAATATTTATTTGGAATATAAAATTCAATTGCTCCATGAGGATTAACAAACCCTTTAATATTTTTATTTTTTTCTGGATCAGGATGAACAATCCCTAAATCCTTTCCTATTGGAGAAATACCCTCTTCTTTTATTATATCACGAGGAGATGCAAATAAACCATATACTAAATTTTCAGTCCATACTGGAGGAGCTGGAGGAAATCCGTGAGGTATTACTTTACGCCAACGAATAGTAGTAAAAACTGGTTTTAATTCATATCTCCATCCTCTTTTTTCAAATAATTTTTTTGCTAATATTCTACCATAATCATCGATACGCATTTTATCGGGTAATACAAATCCATAATCAGGATAAGCATAAAGATGTTTAGGAGCAAAACAAAGCCCCATACCTTTATATCTTGATATAAACCTTGGATAAGTATCACTTTTTAATCTATTTTCTGGAGGCATATTACCATAAATTAAATGTAAAGTTTGATGAATTTCGCTTTTTACTTTAAAAGGTAAAGGGTGAATAACAGTATATATTTTATCTGTTATAGGAGCCCAAATTTCTCTAACCCAAATAGTAGGATCAAGCCAAGTGAGACTTGAATTAGGCTTTTTTGTTTTTAAAAAATTTAAAAAATCCTGTCTTATTTTTTGCTGATAAGGAGAAAGAGTATAATTCCCTAATAAAACATCTATAATTTTAAATTGCATTTTAAAAAGTTAATTTAAAAAAATTTATTTACTTTCCTCTTCTTCGAGTTTCAAAACCTCTCCAGAAACTCTACTTTTTTCTTCTTCAGAAGCCCCCTCAGGAACTTCTATAGGATATATTTCTATTTTTACTTCATAATCTTTTTTTGCTTTTAAAACAATATAAGGAGGTTCAAGTTTTTCAATTTTAATATAGCTTGGAGCTTTTGAATAAACCTTAACATGAGCTGGTGCTTTAAAATTTTCATTATAATATGTATTAAGACCCTCAAAAACTTTAATTTCAGTTTGAATCATTTTATTTTTACACCTCCTTTATGAAATTTTTAAATTTTTAGACTCCAGATTTTTTAACAATAGAATGAGCAAGAGCTAAAACTTTAAAACTAATAGGTAGATTACCACTTGGTTTATTAATTGTAATATTAGAACTGTCCACACTTGAAAGATAAACAGCTTTTTTGCCAACCTCAGGAATCGTTATACTTACATCTACAGTAACAGAAGTAGAGGATTGATTAGATTTAGCATCGACATCTATAGATAAAAGTTTGTCAGAATCGGCGATAGCACTATCTATATCAGCATCAGCAACTGCACTTGTTCCTGTAGCGGTTCCACTAACTGTAATTGAAGTAGCTGAAGCTGTTTCCCAATTGAAAGTAATTCTTGCAGTAACAGTTTCATCTGTTGCAAAAGTTCCACCAAATGTAACTAAGATTGTCCTTGGAATTAGAAAGCACTCATATCCAGCTGAAGGGGTTAAACTTATAGCATCTCCATAAGCATCACCTGTTCCAGGAGTTGGGCTTGCAGAAAGTTTTCTAATTCTTACCTCAGGAGATAGTGTTTCTGTAGGAATAATCCATACCCAAGGGCTGTCATCCATATTATGTGCAATAGTTGCTGAAGTGTCATCAGCTGAATCCATGCTGACATTCCATTCTTTTGAATAAATGCCATTTCTTGCCAGTGTAATACTAACTGCCATTTACATCACCCTCCTTTTTTTGATTTTTAAAAAATTTTAACATAAAATTTTTAAAAAGTCAAACAAAAGAAGCTCTCAGGGAAATCCAAAGATAATCTCAAACGGAAGATAAAGTTTCAGTCTCGGGGAAACTCAAAAATCTTCTCAAACTTGGTATCTTGGCTTTAAAAACTGGAACCTAATTATCCTCGGGGAAACTTAAAAATTTTCTCAAACTTAGCATCACATTAGCAAGAAACTCGGGGAAACTCAAAAATCTTCTCAACCCTGCGATAGTTGCTGAAGTATCATCAGCACTGTCCACTCGGGGAAACTCAAAAATCTTCTCAAACCGTTTTCAAATTTCAAAAATTTTCTAATTTTTCAAAGATCAAATTTTAAATTTTTGCGTCAATCCAATAGCTTTTCAAAAATGTTTAATTGTTTATTAAATTTATAAAAACTTCGCCCCCACCCCGAGTTGGGAGCTAACCCTTTCACCGCCCTTACCCAATCCCCTGTTATTAAAATCGGTTTTAGGGGAGAAAAATCCCTGCAAGTTCCGTTAACTTGCAAGAATTTTTCAAGGTAAGGGACGATGAGAGCTGCGGAAAGCACTCGCCAGCTTTTTAGCAAGCCCGAAAGCTTGCCCCTCACTCGTTCCTTCTGTAGGTTAACGAGATTTTGGGTAGCTGGCTCACGCTTCCCGCTTTTTAAATCTTTTAAATGTTTTTTCAGTAAATTTAATTCATTTTTTAATTTTTTAAGTTCGGTTTTTATTGCATTTCTTTTATATTTATTCTTTTCTTTATTTTTCTTTTCCTTAATTTCTTCTACTTTTTCTTCTAATTCAGCAATTGCATAACTTAAAAAATCTTCATCTTTAAGTAAATTTTTATAATTTTTAGGAATCTCTTCTTTAAATCCTAAAGCCCTTCTTGCTATAACAAAAGCAGCTGCTGTATCTTTATCAATGTTATAAATAGGAGAGTATTTAAGTTTTCCAATTACTGAGGTATAATAAGGATTTACTTCTATAACTTCAATCCCCTCTCTCTTAGCGAGAGTTTTAATTTTTTCTAAAATATTTCTATAACAGAACTGTTGTAATCTTTTACGAAGTTTTGCTTTTCCACTACCTCTTTTCTCATTTTTTAATCCTTCTAATTTTTCTATTGCAATTGCTTTATTATTTTCTAAAGCATAATTAATAATTTCATGAGCTATTAACCATTCTAAATATTTTCTTTTATTTTTATTAGCATTAATTAATTCATGAAGACTAATTTTTTTATAGTCAAGAAGGTTACCATCTTTTGAAGAGGTAGCTAAAGCTAAATGGAAAGGACTTGCGTTGACATCAATTCCTATTATGCCATTTTCTTTTGTAATTTTTAATTCTTTTGGAACTTTTTCTTCATAACTTATATGAGCATAAAGTTTACCATTTTTAGATAAAACTCTCACTGTATAAGGAAAATATCTTTCAGCATAAGATCCTTCAGAATTTTCAGCAGTTTCCAAATTCCAGATAAAATCAATCCATTTATCTTTTTCTCTTTTAACTTTTCTTATAATTTTTGCATAAATCCATTCTTTTTTACCTACATTTATTCTTAGATACCAATCATTATTATTTTTAACAAGTCTTAAATTAGCATTCCCCTTTTTATATTTTCCGCCAACTGTATACAAAACTTTTTGCCTTTTTTCTTTCCATTTTTCTTTTAGCTTTTTTCTTCTTTTACCTGTTAAATACTTCTTAGATAGTTTTTCAAATAACAATCTTCCTCCAAAAATTACTTTTTTAGGATTTTGCTCTCTTTCTTTGCAAGATCTAATTAATGCTTTAGCTTCCCAGATAGCACTTTGGGCATATTGAGAATTTATATTAAATAAGTTCTGAATTTCTTTTCTTACATCATTTTCATTTTTCTTTTCTAAAAGCCGATTATAAGCATATCTATAAGCAGAGCAATATCTTCGCATTAAATCATAAAGTTTTTCTAAATCTTCTTTATTTTCTATCTGAAGTCTTGCCTGTAGAGTAATCATCTTTCATTTTCTCCAAGTTTTCTATAAGGATTGGATAAATTTTTTTTATAAAATCATCCCAAGTAGAACATCTAAGTTTAACTTTTAATTCTGTAAGTTTCCAAAAGTTCTCTTTGTTTATAGCTATGCAGGTATATTTTCTTTCCATTTCTTTTATATAATTAAAACAAAATTTAATTTTGTCAAGATATTTTTTAAAAAACTTGAAAAATTTTTAAAAAAGGTTTAATTTAAAATTATGGGCAAATACTTTCAGCAATTTTTACAAACTTATTTTTCTACAGAAGACCCTAAAGAATTTGAGCAAAGACTTTTTAATTTATTTACAGAGATCATTTGGTTTTTAGGCTTCAAAAATTGGAACTTAATTGTTTGGAATAGTGCTCTCGAAAATGACTATAAAATTGCAACTTATGCTGTAGAAAGGAAAGATTTAGAAGATTTGAAAATAATTTTAAATACAGTTTTAAAGCAGTTAGAAAAAGTTTCTCAACCTCAACATTAAACTTTAATTAAAGGAAAAGGTCCCACTCTTTCTACTTTTTTCTCTTTAGAAGGATATATAAGCAACAAAACCGCAAAAGCTAAAGCTGCCCAAATGGGTGCATAATCAGGTGTTAAAAGTTTAGAAAGTATAGAGCATTCTGAAGTTTTAGCCTGCCCATAAGAGTAAGTAGGATAACTTTCTCTCATCATAGCTTCTAAAATTCTTCTTCCCCATCTTGGTCTCCTTTCTATTGGTTCTCTTAAACTTCTGGGATATTCTGGAGTGCAAACGAAAATCATTTTTTTACCCTCCTAACATTTTTATTAAATGTAAAGCTCCCATAATTGCATTTAACCCCAGAAGAATAACAATTGGAATTTTAGCAAACCACTTCATTTCAACTTCGAGTTTACTGATTCTGCTTTCATATCCATGTGATAGATCATTTAATTTTTTTAAGGTTTCTTTAACTTCTTTTAAAACTTGATTATTAGCTTCAATAAAACCATCTAACCTTGTTTCTAAACTAATTAATCTTTCTATTAATTCCTTTTCTAAATTTTTGAGATCATCCATAACCTATCTTATTTTTTTCTGAACCTCGTCAATCTTTTTATCTACGATTTCCAATTTTTCCCAAATTTCTCTTCTGATTTTTTTAGAGTAAGCAGTGCCTATTCCAAGACCTATTAGAAAACAGATAATGCAAAGTATGATTATAAGAATCGGTTGCATTTTTACCTCCTTTTATAAGGTTATAGCAATTCCTATTAAAAGTCCTAAACTTAAAAACAATCCGTTTTCCTTAATTTTATCAAAAAATCCTTTTTTGTAAACCTTTTTGTAAGCTTCATTTTGATATTTAATAATTTTCTGCAAATTTTCAATAGTTTCTTTAGAAATCTGAAGTTGTTTTTTCTGAAGTTCTATAACAGCTTTTAAATACTGAATTTGTTTTATCAATTCCTGATTTTCTTTAATGAGTGCTTCAATTTGTTTATTTGTAATTCTGCATTGTTCTAATTCTACTACCATTCTTTTAGCTGTTTCTTCAGAAAAGCAGATTATGGGTTCGTTTTGATTTTTAGAAAATCCTGATAATGGAAATAAAAAAATAAAAAAATTAGTTAACAGGAGGATAACCCAGCTTTTCAAATCTCCTCCTTAATTCTTCAGATGTTTTTGGCATTTTTATTTGAGTTTTAGCTATTTGTAATCTTCTGTAAATTCTTCTATAATACTTAGCCTCTTCTTCAGCTTTTTCATAAAGCCTTTTATACTTTTCTATTTTTTCTTTATAAGCATTTAAATTTTCCTCATACCACTTAATTTCTTCTTCAACCCTTTTATTAACCTCTCTTTCTATGTCTTTAATTTTTAATCTTAGTTTAATAGAATCAACAATGCTGATAGCTAAAATAAAAAGAAAAATGATAAAAAGAAAATACCAGATAAGGCTTGTATATTCTGTTAAATTTTTAAGTTTTTTTATCATTTTCTATTATTTTATGACCAGTTATATTATAGTCAAGCCTGTCACCATTCCAAACTTTTTTCAATTTTTCATATTGCTCTTTAGTCAAATGAACTCCAAATTGAAGCACTAAAGCACAATTACTGCATTTTACTGCTATATCTACTCTATATTGGTTCTCACTTCTTCTAAAAAGGAAAGCGTGTTTAAAAAAGAATCTACTGTTGCAAATAGGACAAAAGATAGGGTGTTTAGTTTTAGGAGGTTTTTTATTAAATAGAGGAAATATGTCCCAAATATTTTGCCCTATCATGCTTCAGATTTTTGTTAGATTTGCGTCAGGTTCTTTACCAAAAGGGAAATATTAACTCTCTTTTAATCCTTTGTTTTGGGCATAAAAGACTACTCCATTTTTGTCCATACTTATAAACTTTTTTGCTATAACTATAATTTATCTCACATGCACTTCTATATTGAACACATCTACCACCTTTCCTCCAAACACAAACCTTTTTTCTTCTACAATACTTATAACAATCTTCCCATTTATTACTTTTTGCTCTTTTACATTCTATAATTACCCAATTTCCTCCATTATAACGCTGATAAACAACCCAAAGCTTTTTCAACCATTCTGGATTACTTCTCCATAGCATTCCAATGTAATAAACCGCTGCTTCAATGTGTTGTTTACTATAAGGCTTATCATAATCAGGAAATAAAGGTCTTAAGTATTTATCTAAAAATTTAGGAGTTAATTGAAAGTAGCCTATAGATCCATGTCCATCTACAGATATTCTCCACCTACAATTTGTTTCAACCTTTGCTACTGCTATGTTATACCAGAATGGAAACTTTTTGCTGATATATCTTTCTGAAGCTTCCCTTACGGGTTCAATAAGAAAATTACATCTATCTTTTTTTGCTTTTGCTGAGGCTATAGTGAGAATACCGAAAATAGCTAAAGCAAGTCCGATTAGGATTAATAGAATATCAATAAAGGTTTTGAGTAATTTGTTTTTCACTCTTTAACCCAATGCAATTACAATTGCATAAGCAAGCAATAAAATTAATGCATATATCTTTCTCCATTCTTCTTTTTCACTCCAGTTAATCATACCAATCCTTGCTCTTCTTACAATATACCAAATAAAAGTAAGTAAACCACATAAGCCTACTTTCCTTCCAAGCATTGCTATAAATTCTTTTTGATCAAAAACGAATATATAGCCAACTATTATGCCTACTACTGCAAGAAGGAGTTCTAAATAGCTTCTTTTGATGGTTGTTAGCATTTTATTACTCCTTTTAAATCAATACTTCAAAATAAAATTTTAATTCCAGTGTGAACTACCTTATCCTGAAGGACAGGGCTTCGCAAGGAGTTTGGTAGCGTAAGCTACCCTTATCCTTGCTGGGTGGTTCACGCACCCACTACCCACTACCTTTACAGGCTCGTGGGTTACCTTTCTCATTATATTTATCGCTCCATTCACATCTGCATTTAATACTATATTACAATTTTTACAAACAAATAAAAAATTATCAACCCTATTGCTATAAAAACAATAGCAGTTATAGTTTCTACTAACTCACTAAATTGTTCTTTCTTCCTCATAAAACGCCGCTCTTATTTCTTCTATATCACTTTTTGCTATAAAATTTCTCAATTCTTCAAATTTTTCTTCTCTAAATATTCTTCTAACTTTTCCTATTTTGAGCAGAGCTTTAATCAATAACTTAATTACATCCACTTCTTTTACATTTTCTATAATGTATTTTGCAAGCTCATCAAAACTACAATCTGGGTTATTTTTAATAAAATCAATTAAAGTAGCAATAAGTTTTCTTTTTAATTCAAGAAAAATTTGGTCAACTGGACTTATTTCTTTTAAAACAAAACCTTCCCGTCCTCCTGTAATTGGAAATGGTTCTATTCCTTTTCTGTCTGGATATTCTTTGTAAAGATAGTAGCCATCTGTGAGAATGCGATAAGTTCCTAAATCTTTATGAACATAAAGAGGTAGTCCTTGTGAACTTTCATGGTGAGTTCTTCTCAAACCGTCTGTGTTATACATGCTTTGCCTCCTTAAAATAACTTAAAAAGACTTATATTATATAACCTTACTTTGGCATTGCTTTCGGCATTAGCATAAAACATTATTTGATAAGTAAAAGTCAAATCAGTAACATGCAAAATAAATCCTTTACTATCAAATACTCTTTCTGTAGTCTTTGCTAGGAGACCCCCACCAAAATCATCAACTAACAAACTGTTTTCATAAAATTGAGCTTTAACGGTAAAACTTAAAGTGTCATCCATTGAAAGGTAACCATGCTTTATCCCTAATAAATAAATTCCTGGAACAAGTGAACTATCGAAATTAATTTTTAACTTTCCTATAAAACCAGCCCCAGCAGTAGACTTCCATCCCCAATCACTCGGATTGGGATTGTTCGGATCTAATGCATTTTCCAAATTACTGAGAGGAATTCCATAATCATAATCCGCAGTTACATCTGTTGTGTCATCAGGGGGGGTATCAAAATGAATTTCATAAGTTCCATCTTGATTTATTGTCCCACTTGTTATATGAGTTCCTGTTATATTTCCACTCTCATCCGTAGTAGCATCATAAGTAGTTCCACCAATCGTATAGTGCAAAACAAAGCTATTCAAAGGGTTAACTGGAGGCAGGTCTACCTTTCCACTAAAATCCTTTGTAGTTCCATCTCCAGTAAATAATACTTCTCCGCTTGTAGAACCTGTCCAATCGTAAATTTCTACTTTGCATAATGGAGCTACATTTCTTAACTTAGCAAATATAGGGCGGTAAATATCGGGCATATTAATACCACCCTACAATTTGATATTTTGCATTATATCCTGAAGTTGCGTTGACTACTTTTATTTTTCTTGTTTTTGTATCAAAGCTATAAAAATTATCAGCTTTTATTTCAATCCAATCTTGATAAGTTGTCCCATCAGAACTACGGCAAACTTTTAAATCATAATCATACGCCCATATACTTACCCTTAAAACCTCTTTTCCTAAATCAATTTCAATTTCTGTATCACTTGCTGTTCCAGTAAATGTTACATTATTTTCTAAAACCTTTTCCTCAATTCTTCTTATTCCTATAGCCATTTTTCCTCTTTAATAAAAAATTACTAAATCTGTTCTATAAATTCCCCATTCCATATTTGTTTCTTTTTGTGCTAAAGCTAAGAAATGAGTTTGTGGCTCATATAAATATAAAACATTATTTCCATTTTCTTCTACCAACACGCAATTATAAGCATGATAACCTAAAACTTCTTTAGTCTCTTTATCCAAAACAGCACCCAATCCTACCCCTGCTCCATTATAGCCCCAGATCACTGTTAATAATGAACAAAATAAAGAAGCAAAATTATCACAATCAAAAGATTCAGCTATCCATTTTAATCTGTTTATAAAATCTTTAGAAATTATGGTTTTAAAATCAGAAATAGAAGAATACCAAAATTTTGTATCCCAGCACCAGCAATCTATCCCTATCTGATTTGAAACTAAATCTGTTAAGGTATTATGATCTATCTGTTTTAATTCAATTTTTTTATCAACATAAAGTTTTAAATCTTCTACAACACTTTTTAAAAGCCAGTATTGGTTTTCTTTAACAATTGGTTTAACTATACTTGAACCTAAGTTTAATAAAAAGAAACCTATTTTTCTCCAATCAGTCCAAAGACATTTCAAAAATTAATCACCTCCTTTTTAAATTTCTATTCCATAAACTGTAACATCAGTAGTAACAGAAGTAGAAGATTGATCAGAAGTTGAATCAACACTTATTTTGCTTACATAAACACCATCTTTCATTAAGCTTGCAACTTCAGAATCAGAAAGCCAAATATCCCCAGTTGCTGTGTGGTCTTTAGTAACACTTGCAGTAGTTCCATCAGAAAAAGTAACAGTAATTCTTATAGTAACAGTTTCTCCAGTTGCATAAGTTCCACCAGTTGTGGTTTTAATAAAAAGAGGAACAATTGTTTTATTTGTAGCTGGGGTAATATCTACTGCATCTCCATAGGACCCACCTGTTCCAGGAGTAGGAGATGCCGTTTTAACAATCTGGTATCCTAAAATATTAGTTTTAGCACGAGTTACAGCTCCATCTGCAACTTTAGCCTCAGTTACAGCACCGTCTGCTATTTTAGCTGTAGCCACAGCACCATCTGCTATTTTGGCAGTAGCCACAGCACCATCTGCAATCTTAACTTCTGTTACAGCACCATCAGCTAATTGAGATGTAGCTATACCTCCATCTGGAATAGGATCAGCACCACCACTTGCATGTCTTGAAGCATGAGATTCTAAATCCATTACATCAGCTCCAGTTTCATCAAGAACTCTTGCACTACCACCTTTTGAAGCTAACCTTCTTTCAACCCCTCCACTTGCAGTATCTTCTAATATAACTGCAGGAGTATCTTTAGAAATAACATAATCAATATCGCTTTTCTGAGTCTCCATTGAATATTGCTCTATTACCTTCCAAGTTGCACTACCACTATCATAAAATTCCATATAGTATGTATTATCAGAAGGTTCAACTCTTATTCTTAAAAGATTAGGAACCAAGGTTAAAATTGCTGCCATTTTATCACCTCTCTTTTATAAATATTTTAAATTAACTTCCATAAATTTCAATTTCTACACCATCATAAACTATAAGTTCTCCGCCATCCTCAATTGTAAGGGTTTCAACTGCTAAAGTTCCTTTTACTCTTGCTGTAGCCCCACTTTCTATAGTAAAGGTTTTAAAAGTAGCCTCACTTCCGCTTGCAATCATTATAGGCTTATCTGAAGTAACCGTGTAATCTTCAATAACTATTTGGTTTTCAAGGAGTGCAGTTTTAGAGTCAGAAAGTAAGTTAGTGGTTTTAGTTAAAATACCATTGGTTGTATCTCCTCTTGCTCTTACCCAGTTTGTTCCATCAAAAACAAAAAGACCAAGTGAAATTAAACCAGAGGAAGGATTATCAGATAATTGGGTAGCGTCAAGAACATAAGACCAAGAGGTAGGGGTTATTGAAACTGCAATTCCTGTTATTTGCTGAATTGTTTTCTTCTGCATGGTGTTATCTCCTTACTAAATTTTAAAAATAAAATGCTAACATTCTAACTGTAACAGTAGCATCTGTTGAAGACAAATTACTGCTTGCTTTAGTTTTTATAGATTTAATAGATTCACCAGTTGTTACTGCTATACTAAATATATCACTATTAGTTAAATCATGAACTCCAGTTGCAGTAAACTCTTTAGTAATTGGAATTCTCCATTCAGTAGAACCATTAGATTCATATAACATCCAAATTTCTACTTTAATAGTTTCACCCGTGCCCAAAGTCCCACCAATTTCAATAGTTCCCGTTATTGGTATAATTCTTTCATGCTCTCCTACATTTTCTTCTCCTAAAGTTGCAAATGCATTATCTGTGCCTGGAGAACCACTATGCTTTAGTCTTAAAGTTTTAGGAATTATTACTAAAGGATCTACTCCATCTTTAGCATGTCTTGAAGCGTGTCTTTCTAAGTTCATAATTTCTAAATTAGTTTCACTTAAAATTTTTGCTGCTCCACCTGATGAAGCAAATTTTCTTGTTACTCCTCCAGTAGAAATATCTTTTGCTATAAAACCTGGCACCTCTTTTTCACTTACTATATCTGCATTATAATAAATTATTTTTGTTTCTTTTTTAATTGAAAGATGAACTAAAAAATTATTACTAACTATATAAGCATAATCATTTTTCAAAACAATATATTGAGCTTTCGTTTCATCATTTTCTAAAGTTAATTCACCTGAATATTCAACATTTGTTAAGTCTGTAATATTTAAAATATACATTTTGCTTGGACTTTTTTGGTCAATTACATAAAGATAATTATTTGATTTTTTAACTGTCTGTAAATTTTCAAAATTAGAATGTTCTATAAAACATTTAATAGATGGATTAGTGTAAGATGATACATCTACTACTGCTATTGCAGTATTTGAAGGTAAAAAGAACAATTTATTTTCTTTATCGTATAACATATCAAATGATCCATAACAACCTTCTTTAGTCCAAGAACAACAACCAATTTGTTGAGGATTTGTTAAATCGGAAATGTCATATATATAAAATGTAAAATTTTGACTACCGCACTCGGAAGAAATTATAAAAAGAGTATTATTATCAACATAAAGATTATCAATATAATCTGTATGAGTAAAAATATTTATTATTTGAGGGTTAGAAAAATCTGCAAAATCAATAATATATATTTTTTTATCTGGATAAGCAAAAGCACAGTATTCGTTTGTAACAAAAATACCATTATTACAAGTTCCAGAAGAAACATCATTTATACAGCTTATTTCTATTGGATTTGTAGGATTTGAAATATCGAAAACTTTAACAGCATTAATATCAAATAAAAATACAAAAAGATAATTATTTTTAATATCAAAAGTTTTATGAGGTATCCAATAAGGAACACCTCCCATATCATAAGCTTTAGCTAATTGTGGATTTTCTTGATTATTAATATCTACTATGTATAAATAAGTATATTTACCAGCATCTATATCAGCAGGACTAAGTCCAGCTACTGCATATAAATAATTATCTTTTATATCACAATATGTTAATTCTATTGAAGAGTCACTATCAAGTTGAATTCTTCCCAATCTTTTTGGACAAATTGAAGGTAAAGATTTAGAAGATATATTAATACCTGCTACTTCTCCACTTTTTATGGCAGCATTTATAGCCTCTTCACTTTCAGGATCACCAAACCAATGTGGCTTAATTTCTTCTACTGCGTCTCTTCCAAAAATTACATCTCCTGCTGAAAAACCTTCAAATACCTGAACCGCTGGAGCTTGAAACTTACCCTCAATCCTTAAAGTATAATTAGTTCCTGTTGGTCTCTTTATCTTACCACCCTCTAAAACCTTTGTTGTTATATTCTGAGGAATTACTAAATGACCCTGTATTTCAACTTCAGAAGGTATAATAAGAGCAACCTCTTTATCTTGATAATATTCTACTGCTTTGTTTAAATTGGGAAAATTTCTTATATCTACTAACTGCTTACCCAATAACTTTTTTGAAATCCACATATTTTACCACCTCTTTTTACCAAACTGTGTTATAACCAACACTTCTAAAAATTGTATATCCATCTAATTTAAATTCGTGAAGATATAAACGACCCACTCCTTTAAATTTAGAAAAAGCCCTACAAAATGCAACTGCTTTTGTTATATCAGGAAAAACAATTTCAAGTGATAAAGCACCACCATAAGGCTTTCTTTCAATTTTTAATGGTTTTAAAGTTCTGTTAACAGTCGTTCTTAAATAATTTTCTAAATAAAGAATAGGAGTTAAACTACCCCACACTATAATAGTGGCTTTTTTATTACTTACTATCATTGCTTTACTTTTATGCCTACTTGGATAACCACTATTTATCATCCATTCTACAAATTTATACCAAACATTTTTAGGAACTCTAAAAATACCTTTTGCCATGCTTCTCCACAATCCATAAGAATAATACTTAGGTGCAGTTATTATTTTTACTCCCATCTTTTTTAACGGTGCTAAAGGATCTGCTATAGTAAACAAAAAAGGACCTCCCTCAATATAAACATCTATATATTCTTCATCAGGTTTAGGTTTATAAAGAATTATTTCCTCATATCCAGGTCTTAATTTTGCTATTTCTTTTAAAATATATTCAGGAGCAGTCTTAAGATCAGTTGTTATAGGAGGTGGTAATTCAGGAATCGCAATTTTCATTTCTTCTTTTGGAGTAATAGGTTTTGCAGTAGCTGTAATACCAGCTTTTTCAGGGACTTTGGTAATAGGTGTAACAGGTTTGCCAATTTTAACTTCAAGTGCTGGTTTACCTTTAATTGTAACTTCTTTAGGTCGAGCTGGAATTTTTTCAGGAACTTCTCTTTTAGGCAAAGGTAAAATAGCTGCCGCTGCTGCCTTTGCTTCTTCTGGTTTTGTTAGAAAATAAATTAAAGGAATACTTAATACCCCAACTAAAACTAATTTTTCTGTTTCTCCTCTTGTCAATTAAAACACCCCCTTTACAACCAAAATACTTGTATATTAGTAGTTGTATAGGCTATAGCCCAAATTTCAATATCTGGCTCTGGGAAAATTTTTAAACTTTGTCCTTCCAAAATTGGTATTCCAGTATCAGGTGTTACTGTTTTATCTCCTAAAAATACAGCTCTTCCAATTCCATAAGGAGTTCCACTTATTTCCTCTTTTAATGTTACAGTAGCAGAAAAAGTTATAGTTCCAGCAGCAGTCGGATTCCAAGCTAAAGCAAAATCTGTGCATATACCTCTATCTCCTATGTAAAAATAATATGCTCCTGTTGAATCAATAGATCCTAAAACCTGAACATCCGCCCATTCCCCTGTATATGGATCTCTTGATTGCTGTATAAATTCCCAAGTTCCAGAAATATCTGTTACTGTTATATGAACATGAACATTTAAATAATCTCCTACCCATAAAGGATCACTTTGAGTATTTCCAGCAACATCAGTCGTTCCATCAAACAAAACAAAAGAAGTTGTAAGTCCTAAAAGAACACTTGGATTAACTATATAATAACAGGTAGGATGAGGAGGTTCTAAAATTTTTGAAGGGCTTGTAGTAACAGTTATAATTTCAGTTTTTAAATTTCTTGTTAGAGTAGTAACATTCATTGAAAGATGAACTTTAGGATAATAAATAGAAGCAGGGCTTGTTACAGGATAACTTGGCTCAATAGAAGGAACTATTGGCTCTCTTTCTAAAAATCTTTTTTTATAATTCAAATAGTTCATTTTTTATCTCCTTTTTTTATTTTGGTGAAGGAGAAGGAGTATATCTACCAAACAAAAGAATCTGTAAATGAAAACCTGAAGCTCCACCATACTTATCCTCTACAGTAACAGTAATTGTAGTTCCACCCTTAAATGTATAAGGTCTTGGCAAAATAAAAGGAGAAAATCCATATCCAGCTATTGATAAAATGTAAACTCCACTTGTAAACATATCCTTACCAGTGAATTCATCTCTTATATTAATTAAAACATCTCTTATAGATGGTGAAAGAACTGAATCAGGAACACCATCAGTATTTCTTTTGCTTACTTGAAGCATTTCCCAAATGAAATCATAACCTGAAGATATTGTGTATTTTTCGACATAAGAAGCACCAGCTGTAGTTCCTATTTCAAAATCAAATGGTATTCCTAAAAGTCTTTCATTTTTAATCTCAGGCATTTTTCTTTCGCCTCCTTTTAATTTTTTTTATTTTAAAAAATTTTTATCTTCTTGTCAAAGCAACATAAAGTATGACTCCAGCCATTCCAACCATTATAAAAGGTAAGTATTTTTCAAACATTTCCCATGGAGATATTTCAGCTTTTGCAGGTGGAACTTTTGTAGGAGATGTTTTTGCAGGAGGAGTGTAAGTCGGGGTTGGAGTTGGAACATATACTGGATATGGTTGGTAAACTACAACTTCTGGTTTTGTTCCTACAGCACCAGTTAAAGCCTGCCAAGTAGCTTTATCTACAATACCAGTCATAGGAAGTCCATGTTCTTTTTGAAAAGTTATTACAGCATTACGGGTTCTTTCTCCAAAAATTCCATCTACATCTTTTGCATAATAAGTATCAGGAAAGAGTTTTTGAAAATAACCAAGTTTCCATAAATAATCTTGAAGAATTTTAACACAATTTCCTTTGGTTCCACCTTTATCACTATCCTTGTCTCCCATTTTTAGTTCTCCACATCTTGCATAAAGATCTTCACCAGCACTAAATAATCCCGTTAACCACTGCCAACCAGCTTTTATTTTATCTGTTACCCAATTAGCAGTAATTCCTTCATATCCTTCTTTTTCTGTAGCTACTATCATTTAAAACACCTCCTTTTTATTCTTCTTTATAATATACCAATCTATCTTCTATTAATTTTAAAACCCCAGCAATAGCACTTGCTCCAAATGGAACTAAAATTATTAATTTAATTTTACAATAAAAAATTAAAATGTAAAGAAAAGAAAACCAGTATGTCAAACAAAATACACAATTAAAAGGTTTAAAATTTAGTTTATCCTTTCTTATCATTTGAACTGATGTCCCAAATCCATAACCTGCTAAACCTAAAATTATTATAAGTTCTAAAAAATTTAGCACTGGCAATCCCCTACATAATACTCTACTACATATTCTCCCAAACTATTTGCATAAACAATATAGAACTCGTTTGTATATCTATTTTTATAAATTCTTTTTCCGTTTTTTGTTTTATAATAATAAGCTCCGTAAGGCAATGTAGGCATATTTTTATTTTTTTCTACTTTTATTAATCTATAACTCATTGTTGCTTTCTATTTTAACAATTTCCAAATTCCAATTCCTATAGCCAATCCTAAAATTGCTGTTGCCCATATATCCGCTTTTTGTAAACTATCTAACCAAGTTTCTTCTTCAAAAATACGAGGATCAACCTCTTTTACTCCTCTTTCTCCCCATCTAATTTGATAAGCTTTATTTCCTACAAGAATAGTTACAGTTGGTTTTATTACATCAAGAATTCCTCTTCCTTTAGAAGGCTTTGTTAAATCTATTGTAAAAGCTGGAATAAAATTTCCATCAATTCTTACTTTAAGTGGCCCCATATAAGCTAAAGGCCCCAGTTGTATTTGTCCTAATTCACCTGAATTTTTTAAAGCAAGTTCTTTAACCTTTGCCATAATTTCTCACCTCTTTTTTATTTTACACCAATTCTCTTAATTTTTTAAAATGGTTCATAACTTCACTTACATACTTATAAACAGGAGGCGAACCAAATCTTGAATAAGGTGTAGCCTTAGGTCCTCCATAATATTTTGCTACTGCATAAGCATAATTTCCTGTTTTTTTATAAAGTTCAGCAAGATATTTAGCCCCACAATCAATATTATAATATGGATTAAACAACAAATCAGAAGTATAACCACAAACCTTTAAAGCTGTATCTGGCATAATTTGCATTAAACCTATTGCTCCTGTTTCACTTATAGCATTAGGGTTACCTTTACTTTCCTGATAAATTATAGCTGCTAAAATTGCTGGATCAAGACCATATTTGCGAGCTGCCTCTTTAACATAAGGAAGCCACTTAGCAATTTTGTTATAATGTTTATGAAAATATAAAAGATTAAATTTGGAAGGTTTAATTATAGCTTCAGTTTTTTTAACTTCAACAGGTTCTTTTATTTCTTTTTCTTCAATTATTTTTTTAAACAGTAAGGCTGAACTTAAAAGAAGACATGCCGAACCTAAAAGTAAATAAGTTTCTTTTTTTACCACTTTTCATATTAAAACAAAGGGGAAGGAAGAGCCTTCCCCTTTTATTTTTTTAATTAAAACTAATTTTAAGCTCCAACAACTCCTCTCTGTAAGATACCAACCAAGCAACAACGAATTTTAACATCAGCAGACAGTGCGGTAGAAGTAGAAGCTTTTAATACAAAGTTAAAAGTTTGTCCACCATAAATAATTAATCTTACAGGAAGTCTCATAACAGCTGTAGCAGAAGGAAGTCCTAAACTAACAATATCAGCAGAAGTATAGGTTGTAGAACCACATAATCCACATCCAGCATTAAACATTACTGCTGGAAAAGTGAAAATTTCAATGTCTCCTTCTTTCAAGTAACTAAGAACAGCTCTACCTTCTCCAAAGAGAATTTCAAGATCAGCAGCAGCAGCATTTTCTAAAGGAATTAATCTAATTTCAGCAACTTCAAATTTCCATCCAGTTTGAATAGTAGAGAACTGCTTTAAATTAGTGTCAAGTATAGTTTTGTTTTCAGGAGTTCTGAAAAAGTAAATTTCTTTAGAACCAGCTGCTGAAGTAACTGTTTCAGTATCATACAAACAATAAGGTCTTACATCATAAAGTGAAATTGTTCTACCACCAACTTTAATTTGAGTAGTTGCCATTTACATCACCCCTCCTTTTATTTTTTTTCTATTTTAAAGCTTTATTTTACTCAACAATTATTTCTTGCTGACCATATTCAACTTCAGGAACTATTACTCCATAAGGTTTTTCCTCTACTCTAACTTCTTCACTTTCAGGTGCAGGAAGTTCAGTTTGTCCAGTTTCACCCAATCCTTCAAATCCAGAAACAGCAAAAAGTTTACCTGTTAAAGCAGCAATAAGCTTGTAAACTACAATGCTTCCACCACCAAGAGCCATACCTAATGCAATTTCAGGATAACGATTTCTTAACATATAAGAAGCTCCCATAATTGCTGCTCCAGTAATAAGTGCTCTAACAGTAGGAGACAATGCAGGCAAAACTCTTGGAATAATCATATCAGCTGCTAATACACTTCCAGCTCCAATTGCACCTCCTTTAAGAGAATTCATTACATGTTCAGGAAGTGTTAAAGCTAACTGTCCATACCCTGCATAATCACCACATGCAGGGCAGCTTCCTTCAAATACAACTGCTTTAGCCATTCTATACACCTCCTCTTTTTATTTTTGTCATTCTATTTCCTATTAAAAATATTATACTACCTAAAATTACTTTTTTCAAATTATACTCCCTATTTTTATTTTTTTCAAGAGTTCTATGCCAAAAAATTATAGGTCTTTTTTCTTTTATACCCAATTTGTGAGCTACTCCTACAATAAATAAATCAAGCAAAAAATCGGGTAAATACTCTAAATACTTAACAGGATTTTTTTCTTTTAATTTTAAAAAATTATTTGTTAAATTTTTAATTTCAGCTAAATTTCTCTGGTTCATTTTGACATTCTTTTTTCCATTTCTTTCAATATATTATGTAAAACAAAAACCGTTATTGCTGATTTAGCAAAATCTTTAAAAGTTCTTGATAAAATTATTAAAGGACCAAAAATCAAAACATAATCACTTGGTTTTATATGTTTTAATTCTTCAGGATTAAAAGGTTCTAAAATTCTTTTAAGTTCTTCCATGGCTTCTTTCTCTACCATGTTTTTCACTTTCTCTCATTTCTTTTCTAATAAATCTTCCAATTAAAGACTTGTGTGCAGGAGAAGGATTTTTAAGGTTTATTAAAATATATTTTCTTTTTCTATTAAGAAGTTCAAGCAGTTCTTTATTCATTTTCTTATCTCCTTTTTAAAAGTAAAGCCAAAACTATTAAGGCACCACTAATCATTAAAATAGGCATTAATTTTTCAAAAGTGCTTTCTTCTTTAACAGCTGGCATAGTTTCTGGGTATGTAGGAGTAGTTGCTGGATAAGTAGGAGCTGTTGTTGGATAGGTAGGGGTATATTTTGGATATGTAGAAACAGTTGGAGTATAAGCAGGAGGTGGTGTTACAGGTTTTTTTATAGCTTCCCATAAATTTTTAGGCCATAATTCCCATTTGCCAGTTGAAGGATTATAAACTGTTACCCATTCTCCTCTTTTTATTATCCAAGGAACACCTTTAATTATTTCTTTGCCAATTTCTAAAAGACTGCTTAGCCAATCAGGTGTTTTTTCACTGCTTTGAAAGCTATTATAATTTCCTAAAGTAGTTTTTTCTTCAACTATTATCATTTTTTCACCACCTTTTAAAAATTAAATGCTTTTTCAAATTCCTCAAGGTAATTTTCATCTATACAATAACATAACCTTTCATCTTTGCTTAATTTAATTTCTCCTATTTCTATTTTAATTGGAATATTTTCTTTTTCGATTTTAAAAATTTTAAAACTAAATAAAAAATTAGGAACTTCAAATTCTTCTATACCTATTTCTTCTTTATTTTTAATAAGCTTACCAAAATTATACAAACCTTGCTCAAATTCTTTAAGTTTTCTAATAATATAAATTTTTTTACTATAAAGATCTAACCAGTCTTCAAGAGTTAAAATATTTAACATTTTTATTCCCCCAATATAAATTGAAAATCTCTTTTTTTATAATACCTTGGCTCTTGTCCTATTTTAAACCTTTTATTTGTTGGGTCAAGTGGTATCCATTTGCCTTTAACTTTAACAAGACTATAAATATGGTGAAAACCTTTATCAGGTGAAGTTGTAATTATTCTCGCTCCTACAGGATAACCTATCGAAGCAAGAAGGCTATTTAACAAAATAACAAAATCGTCGCAGTCTGAGACTTTGAGTTCTAATATTCTTCTTGCAGTATGATAAGTATCCCTGCCTGTTATATCCTTTGTATATCTTATATTACTTTTCACCCAATCAAAAATAGCCTTAACTTCCCCTATTTCGTCTTTTTCTGGAACTCTATAAGCTTTTAAAATTCTTATAGCTGTCTCTCTTATAACAGGATCTTGAGAACCTTCTTCTACTAAATCAGCTAAAAGCTGCAACCTTTCTTCGTCTGAATGCACTTCGTAAATTCCTCTTAGTCTCATGGTTTTTAAAAAATATAATTAATTTTTAATTTTTCTGATAATTCAAATTTTGGATAAAAATAATTAATTTTTAACTTTTCTGCTGTAGTTAATTTAGGAACAAAATAATTAAATTTAAGTTTTTTATTTAAAACCAAATCCAAATTTTCTTTTTTTAACAAATCATTTTTTACTGAAATAACACAAGCTCTAAATTTCAGTGGTAGAGGTTTAAATTTTTTTATTAAAATTTGATTTAGCTTGTTTTGGATTTCTAAAGTTTCTTTTGTTGGCAGAGGTTTAAATTTTTTTATCAAAATTTGTTCTATGTCTTGAGCCTTTAATGCAGTGAAAAATCCTTCTAATAAAAAGAAAATTAAAAAACTTATTAAAATTTTTTTCATCTTTTACCTTCTTTCTTTTGATTTTAATAAAATTAAAGCCACACCTATTGAACCTAAAAGTATTATATAAGGCAAATATTTTTCTTCTATTATTCCAGCTTTAACAGGAGGTTTAGTAGGAACTTCCTTTTTAGCTTGAATTTCTTGTTTAACATCTTCAACTGCTTTTTCAGCAACAGGTCTTGGGACTATTAAAGTATCAGTTGTAGGTTCATAAACTACGGAACCACCACCTTCTTCTTCTGGTAATTGATAAATTTGAAATGGAGCAGTTGGATATTGCATTTGCGCTCCAACTATACTTGGTATTTGAGAAACAACCATTCCTTTTGCTAAAGTTTCAAGACCAGTTTTAATTAATTCTTTACTTGCTGATATTAATTTTGCTCCTACACCAGCAGTTCCAACACCAGAAGCACCAGACACTTCTGCTGGAAGTATACAAGCTTGAAGTTGTTCTTCTAATCCTTTGGTTAATGCTTGAGCTATAGCTTCTTTAGATCCTGTCGTAACAGTTTGAATTTCCCCACCAGTCATTCCAGGAATAGAAGTTTTTATTTTAGATAAAGCTTCTGAAATTTTAGAACTTAAAGGACCTTGGACATAGGCTTGATATTGAGGAGCAACTAAATGAGTAACACCAGCTGCTAATCCACCAGCTCCAACTCCATATAAAAATCTTTTTAAAACTTTACTTGGTTTACCACCTATAAACCCAGTAGCAGCTCCAGCAGCAGCGCCAATAGGTCCACCAACCAAAAATCCACCTATAACAGCTGGAGCAGCTTTAACAATAAACTTGCCTATATCACCAAGGAAAAAGCCATATCCTTCTATTTCAAAAAGTTCCTCTTCTGGTGTTTTTACTATAAGCATATTAAACTTTTTCAATTAAAGTTTTAACTGCTATTGCTCCTATTATGGTTAATCCTCCTATTAATGCTAACTCTTTAGCCCACCCAGGTAATGTTTCTGCTTTCTTTTCAATTTTTTTAGCTTCTATTAAATCTCCAGCCGTTATAGACTCATATTGCGGAAGAACAGTAAATCTTTCATACCAATGTCTTTTTCTAAACTCTTGAATACAATTATCTATTGCTGAGATTAATTCATATAAAGGCATTGTCTTTTTAGGTATCAAAGTGATATAATGCTCAGACCACCAAAATATTCCTGATTCAGCAATATTTAAAACTTGAGCTATATCAGAAAGACATTGTCTTAAAAATTTAGTATATTCATTTAAAAGAAATCCCCATTTTTGAGAATATTTTACAGTATATATTCTATTTTTTTCAAGAATTAAATTTTGAGGATACTCTCCATAACCAAAGTATTCTTCAGGAATATATTGAGCTACCTCTAATGGAAGTTTTTCAATCCATTTTAACATTTAATCCTTAGCTTCCTCCTCCATGCATTCTATAAACTTCTTAACTCTTTCTCCACCTTTAAGATGAGCGGTTCTCATTTTGCAAACCTTAACAGCTTCTTTCCATTTTTTATGTCTTTCAACTATTTCAGGTCTTTCAACTTCTACAATACCCATTCTGCAATATTTATCAACTTGTTCCTGACTCAAAGCTCCAATTATACCTTTCGAATAATAAAGATTTGTTCCTTTTATATGCTCACAAGGACTATAATAAGCTTCTACCTCATCTACCACAACTCCTTCAAATTCTTCTGAATTTTTTAAATTGTTTTTTAATTCCTCAAATTTTTTTTCTTGAAAAGGAAAAGGAATACATTTACAGATCTTTGCCATAAATAACCTCCTGTTAATTTTAAAAAATTATATCATTTACTTTTCAAAAAGTCAAGGAAAAATTACTGTCTTAATTCCAAAAACCTTTCTCCTATTTTATCTATCAATTCTTTTGCTTTTTCCATTTCTATAGCAAGAACTTGACTTGTTATTTCAGCTCCTTTTTCTTTCATATTTTTGCCGTATTTCTTTAAAGCTTCTATTCCCCACTCTGGATGTATTTCTAAATTAGCCATTATTCCCTTTGCCATGGTATCAATAAAAGCTTCTTCATTTAATGTTCCATCTTGAAATGTTGATTTAGCAACTTCACTTACTAATTGAGCAAAAGCTTCCTCTACAGGTATAACACGAACTCTTTTTCTGCCTTTTCTTTTTGCTTTTTGTTCAACTTCTTCTTGTGCTTCAGGTATTTCAGAACCAGCAAACCCTTCAGTTTGTTTAGTTTGTTTAGTTTGTTTAGTTTCTAAACCAGCAAAACTTTCTAATTGAGGTATTTGTGTTTGAGGTATTTGTTCTTGCATAGCTTGTTGAGGTTGAAACATATTTACTATTTGTTGAGGATTATATCCTTTTCTTAACATTTCTAAAGTAATCATACCACCAATATATCGATCTACGATTTGAGATATATGAGGAGCAGCATTAGTTAGAACTTGTGAAATAAGTTCAAGAAGAGTTTTTGCTGGTTGAGGAGGATTAAATAAACGAGGAAATATTCTTTGCAAAGCTTCAAGCTTTTGTCCCATCTCCAGTAATTGATCAAAAGAATCTTTTTTAGGTTCTTCTGGTTTACTTCTTATTTCATTTTCTATTTGCATTTGTCTTTCTCTTATTTCTTGTAAATGCTTTATTAATTCTTCTGTTTTATCCATTCCAGTTATTCTTTTAAAAATTTCAAATTTTTCTGGTTTTTCCATCAGTTCTTCTAAAAATGATTTTTTTCTATCAAATCCTAAAAGGTCTAAAAGACTTTTTAGTTTTTCAGGACTTGAAAGCAATTCATCTAAAACTGGTTTTCTTTTTTCTTCATCATCTATACCTAACATTCTCTGAAGAATTTTCATTTTTTCTGGACTTTCAAGAAAAGATTCAATTATATCTTTTCTTTCTCCTACCACACTTTTAATAACCTCTACAATTTTAGAAAACTTTTCTACTGGATCTTCTCCTTTAGCTGTTGAAATATCTATTAGTTTAGGAATAAGTTGACCTACTAAATCATAAAATTTTTCACTTGCTACACTTCTTTCCTGAGCTTCTTTTATTTTTAACTCAAAATCTCTCCTTGCATTTTCAAATTCTCTTGACACTTTATCAAGTTGCATTTGAAACATCATTTGAGTATTAGGATCTGGAGCTGAATTTATATACTCTTTCAAAGTATTTATTTGTTCTTCATACATTTTCTGTATTGTTTCCCATTGTTTATTAAGAGCTTCTATATATGTTTCCCATCTCATTTTTTCAGCTTTTCTTTTTTCCTCTTCAGCTTCTTTAAGCTTTTGAAATGCTTCTTCTCTCATTTGCATAATTTCTTCATGTTCTTTAAGTCTCATTTTTTCTTCCCGTTTAGTTTTTTCTTCTTCTGTTAATTTTTCAGCAATACTTATAGTAAATGTATCAACAGTATTACCATCGCTATCTATTGCTTCAATTATATATTCTCCACCTCCATGATCTTTAACATATTTATTTTTAATGAACTCGTGAATATCAACCTTAATAAGGTCTTGAGCTGGTAAAGAAGAAATATAATCTCTTTTTCCTTCTTCGTTTCTTTTAAAAATTTTAACCCTTGCATTAGAAGGAAGTTTACTTTGAAGTTCTGATAAAACTGCAAAATCTTTTTTGACTTCTTCTTTATTAAGTAATTTTTCAACTGGAATATCTTTTGCTGTTACTCTTGCCATGATTTGACCTCCTATTGTTTTTTTCTTTTAAAATTAAATTGTTAATTAATTTTTTCAAGTCCTTTCTTGATTTTTATTTTAATAATATTAAATTAAAACTAAAATGATAGTAACCAGACAAGCTTTTCAAAAATTTAAAGAAGTTCTTTCCTTTAAATCTCCTGCCACTTATAAAACCTACCTTTCTATTATTAATGATTTTCTTTTGCAATCAAGTTTAGTTGTAAATGAAGATACAATGCTTGAATATTTAAAAAAGCAAAATCCTAATTCTGTTATGGTTACTTATTATGCTTTAAAATTTTTCTGTAATGTAGTAGGCATTCCATTTACTATTCCTCATTCATTGGTTGCTCCTAAAGGACATATTAAAAAATGTCAGCCTGTTTTAACAAGAGAGGAAATCAAAGCTTTAATAGATGTTTCAAGAAAATATGGTGGAAACTTAGAAGAAGGTTATATGGCTCTTTTTACAATTTATGGATGTAGAAGATCAGAAGCCTATGATTTAAAACCAGAAGATATTTATGAAAAAGATGGTAATCTTTTTGTTAAAATTTATGCTAAAAAAGGAGGACAGGCAAGGGAACATCTTATTCCTGAATTTTTAAATGAGTTTTTTATTGATTTTAAAGAAACTTTAGGTAAAATAAAAAAGAAGTTTAGTGTAGAGCATTTAAATTTTATGTTTACTGAATTTTGTAAACTTGCAGGTATAACTCAAAGGAAAAGATTAAATATACATGCAATAAGAAGAGCTTTGGTTTCTGAACTAAGTATGATACCTGATTTACATCCTCTTCTTGTAAGGGATTTTTTAAGATGGAAGCCCTGGAGAGAGGATATTATGCAGGTTTATGTTAGGTATGATCCTTTAACAGTTGATAAAATCATATTTGAAAAACATCCATTTTTAGAGTTTTGGAAATAAAATAAAAAAAAGGGGGGGGATAATGAAAGAAATTAAAGAAATAATGAATTTTTTAAATTGTATTCATCATATATTTGAAAAAATTTTAAACAAAGCCAATTCTGTTTTAGAAAAAGCCTATGAAGATTTCTCAAAAATTGACCAAAAGCGTGGTTATACTTATTTGCCAGCTTTTTATTATATTGCAAGTTTAAATGAAGCTATCGAAGTTTTGACACAACTAATCATTTTTATTCAAGAAGATTGTTATAAACATTTTTTAAAAATGGATTTTGAGGCTTTAAAACAAATAAAAGTTACTGAATGGGCAAATCTATATGATTTTGTTAAAGATGCAATTGATAGCTGGACATCTTTATATTACTCTGCTAAAGAGCTTAAAAATAAAGCTGAAAAATTAGACAAAATTTGTGATGAAATTGAAAAAATAAATAGGGAAGTTAAATTGACAGTTCCTTATTAATTAATCATGACTAAAAAACCTTTATCAACCATTTTAGAAGCAATTGAGAAAGAAGATGAAGAAATAATAGAAATTGCTACTCCAACTGCTGAAGAGGAAATCCCTGAAGAAGAAATTTTAAAAAGAAAAAAAATCATAATGGTAGTTTGTCCTTTTTGTGGCTTACATAGAGTTGTTGAAAAAAAAGGAACCCGTTTAATAGAAAAAGCAAAAAAGAAACAAATGAGAGTTTATGAACCAGAAATAAAATCTGGAGAATACATACTTTCTGAAAGATCAAAATTTTACAACCCTCGCAAAATAACAGCTTTTAATCTTTATAATTTTAAAGATGAACCTTTTTTAAGTATAAGAATAGCTATACCAAGAGGTGGATTTGTTGAAGTCGGTGTAGTAAAATTAGAAGATATTCCTTTTCTTCCTGAAAAATACAAAAAAATGGCTATTGAATTTGTTAAACAAATTTTAAAACAAGCAGAAGAATTTAAAAATTATGTAAAAAGTTTAAAAATTTTGGGGGAAGAGCCCCCCAAAAAAGATTAAATCTTTAAAAATTCAAAAATTAAACTCTGGCTGCACAAGTTTTAGCTGCTTCAGCTAATTTTCTTCTTACTGCCAAAGCTCTTTCTCTTTCGTCTTTTCCTGTAGCTTTAAATCCTTCCATCTGCTCTCTAATGCATTTCCTAAATTCCTTAAGTCTATCAGATTTCGTATGACTATGTCTCCTTCTGTGATACATCTTTTCTTTACCAGTTACAGGGTCCTTTTTTACATACAATCTCCACTCAACAGGAATACCTTTTTTGGCCATTTTTACACCTCCTCCTTTTATTTTTTTTAAAATTTTAATACAATTTTTTAATCCTGTCAAGCTTTTTCTAAAATATTTTTAATAACTTTTCCCCTTGTCGTTCTCCCTAAAATATGTCTATCACTTTTTCCCCAAATACCTCTGCTTTTGCGTCTCAAATAACTTCTTTTTTCTCCTGTAACTGGATCTCTATATTCTATTAAACTAACATTATATTTTTCTAAAAATTCTTTAATTTCTTCTTTTCTTTTTAAATATTCTTCTTTAAATTTAGGAAACCCAAGAGTAATTCCTTTTTTCATTCACTATCTTCTTCACTATTTTTGTTTTTATTTTTCAAACTCAATTGACAAGCAATTTCTTTTTCGTCCCAGTTCTCTTCTTCTATTATTTGTTTTAAGGTTTTATCTAAAGGAACTCCTTCTTCTTCTAAAATTTTCAAAATTTCTGGATCAGCATTTAAATCTTCTGCTAATCTTCTTAAAGTAGTATATCCCATTGTAAAATCTTCCACAAGTGCCTCGCAATCCTGTTTTTCAGGGTCACAATATTCACCTATTATCATACCAGCAGCAACTGAAAGAATACAAGGAGAGCATTGTGTTTCTTTTGCTTTTCGTAAAGTGTTTATATCAAATTTTTCAAGTGTTTCTAATTCTTTTTCCTCTTCAAAATGTTTAGCTTCTTTTTCCTCATTTAATTGTTCCTCAAATTTTTCCTGATTTTTAAGCCCCTCCATTTTTTCTTTCCTCTATTTTTATTTTTAGGTTGTTTAAAAAATTAATGCAAAAAGACAAATTTTCAACTCCATTATAAGGAAGTTATTTTTATTTTTCAAAATGACTTATTTTTGCATAGTATTTTTTCTGAAAATTCAAAATTTTTTATTTTTTTTGTAAAAAATTGAATTTTTCCAGATTTTAAAAAATATTATGCGTATATGCGTATTTAATGATTAATTAAATAAAGATATTGAAAAAGTCAACTACTCCCACCTAAAGGAGAGAGCTTGTAGCTGATGCCTATCGGCACCGCTACAATAGGCTGGTTGACAGCAGCCCACTGGAGCGGATATACCAGCTCCAGTCCCAGCTTCCCTGTTAAGGGAAGCCAGATAGTTTTTGGCTATGTTCCTGCTGGCATTAAGATCGGCATTAAGTTGATAACCACATTTCTCACAAATAAAATGTGCTTGATCTTTTCTATTCTTTCTGGATATATATCCACATTTACTACATTTTTGAGAAGAATATCTTCCATCAATATAAACAACTTTTACTCCTTTAGCCTGAGCTTTATATTCAATAAATTTTTGAAGCTGAGCAAATCCCCAACTATGTATCCATCTTCTATTTTGCTTGTTTATTTTAATCCTTTTTCTAATACCTTTAAGTTTTTCAAGAACAATTATTCCGCCAGCAGGAACAAGATTAACTATTTCTTTAGCTATTTTATGATTAATAGCAGTCCGAAACCGTTTCTCCTTCTGCGAAAGTTTTTTAAGATGTCTTTTTGCAGAAGGAGTGCCTTTGGACTGCAATCTTTTTCTAAGTGCATAATATCTTTCAGAAATAGCTCTTATATGTCCTCCATTAAAAAATTTATTAATTTTCCCATCAGGAGTAGAAACCACAGCAATATTTCTAAGCCCCAAATCTACTCCAAGCACAAAATTAGTAGTAGGTTGAATATCTTCTATTTCTTTTTCTACACTGACATTAAGAAAGAATTTTTTAAGTTTTTTATCATATTTAAGATGAGCAGAAGTAACTCTCCAATTCAAGTATTGTTTAAAATAATCAGGGATTGCAATTTTAAATTTTTGTCTTCCTTTAATAGTAGCAAGAGAAACTTCTTCTTTATCAAACCATATAGTATAAGAGCGTTTATCATAACGAATAGCAGGGTTTTTACTTTCTGGACAACTACTTTCAAGTTCTTTCTTTTTTCTTTTAATAGCAGATTTAAGACTTTCAGAAGCCACTTCTCTTGCAGAGATTACAAGTTGAGCTGGGAGAGAAGTTTTGTTTCTAATGGTATGATAAGTAAGATTATGAAGATCGACTTTATTCCAATTTTGTTTTTCCCAACCAATTTTACAAACATAATTATACGCAAATTTATATTGGTCGATAGTATCAAAAAGAATTTGTTTTTGTTCTTCAGAAGGTTTAAGAACAAGTTTAATAACTCTTTGCAATTTCATATTCATATATTAAACTTAAACTTAAATTTTGTCAAGTGCGGTCTCCTCCCCTACCTAAAGGTAGGGGTCTCCGACCGCAAGAAGGTAAGATGAAGAAGAATTTTTTGGGGAAGAAGATGTTTGTTAAATTTAAACTATTTTAAATTTAAATTTGGATTAAAATAAAAAGAAAAAAGGAGGGTGGTTTTATGAGAAGGGGAGAAAAATGGTTAGATGATTTAGAATATTTTCATATCACTGAAGCTGGAACAGCTTTAGCTCACTTATATTTACATATTCAAAATTTAGCAAGAATTTTTCCTGATTATAAAGAATTAAAAAACATGCTTGAAAATTTTAATCAAAAATTTAAAGAAAAATACAATGAAGTGGTAGGCGTAGAAAAGGAGTAAAAAATGGTTAAAAAAATAATAAGCCACTTACCTCCACGCCATTTAGATGATTGGCTTGCAATTTGTGTATTGCTTTTAAAATATCCAAAAGCTCAAGTAGAATATATTCACCCTCAACAAGTTCCTGAAAAATATTTAAAAGATCCAGAAATTATTTTAGTTGATGTAGGAAGTGTTTTTGAACCAAGATTAAGAAATTATGATCATCACCAAGATTTAACATTGCCTTGCTCATTAGTTCTTATCTTATGTTATGAACTAAATTTTGATATAGAAAAAATAGGCTTACCTTTTCTTTTAGCAATTGATTTAATTGATAGAAAAGGATTCAAATATGCTTCAGAAAATTTAAAAATTCCACCTTTAAAAGAGATTGACGAAATAAGAAGGCTAATTTTAATATCTGAACCAAACGAACTTGCAGGAATGTTCTTATTAGAACTTATTGATAAACAAGAGCCTTTAGATTTTAATGAATTTATCAAAGCTTTATATACTTATCTTGATAAAAGAGGATTATTGGAGGAAGCTAAAAGAAAAGTTAAAGAAGAAAAAAAAGAGTTTGAAAGAAAATTAAAAAATATAACGGTTTTAGAATTTAAAACAAATTTAGGAAATTTAAAAGTAGGAATGTCTTATAAAACTTTAGCACCACGACATTTTGAGGTTTTTAATACTTTAGATTTGGATATTTTAATTGAAAAAAATTCAATGAACCCTCAACATACAAGTGTTATAAAAAATACCACAAAAGAAATAAGTAAAAAAATTGATTTATTCAAATTAAAAGAAAAGTTTCCTGTAATTTTCGTTCACCCTGCAGGATTTATAGCTGTAATTGATAAACCAATTGACGAAGTTGATATAAAAGGAGTAGTAGCATGTTTGACCTAATTTCCTGGTTTGCTCCATTTTTAAATCTTTTGGGGCTCTATCTTGCAGTTTTAAAAAAAAAGAAGCTTTTCTTGTATTCACAATAGCAAATGTTTACTGGTTTATCTATCACATTATTTATAAAAGCTACCATTTTTGTCCTGTTTTGGTTCTTTATCAAATAATGAATACTTGGGGATATTTAAAATGGAAAAAAGAAGAAAATATATCAAAATTCAATTAAAAAAATTTTTGCCAAGTCTTGACAATTTTTAAAAATGTGTTATAATAAAAATAAAAATAACAAAAAAAGGAGGGCTAAAATGGAAGAAAAAGTAATGCAAATATTCTTTTTTGATAATGGAATAAGAATACATGATCTTAGTAGTAAATATAATTATGAAATTTATATTCCTAAAGAATTTTTCGAAAGATTAAAAAAAATTTTTGATAAATTTGAAGAATTTAAAAAGGATAATATAGAATCTATAACAATTAAAATTTAATAGTAAAAAAAACTAAAAAAGGAGGAAGCAAAATGGGATTAATTAGTGAATCTTTTTGGGATAAAAGACCTTTTATCCTCTATGACAATTTTATTTTAAATCCAGAAAATTTAGAAGATTGTAAAAAAAATAAAAAAGCATTAGGAATAGAATTTTTTAATGAAGTAGATTATTTTGAAAGCGGTTTTTATAAAACAAATTTATTTTTTTTAAGTTTACCTAAGCCTAATTATAAATTTATAGTTTCTTTATTAAATATAAATTTTATAGGAAAGCCTGATGATATTCAAAAATTTTTAAAAAATTTACCAATAGTTGAGTTACATCAAAAAGGTATAAGGTTTATAACAGTTAATTCCTGTAATATTATAAATTTCATAGATTTAAGCGGATTAGCTTTTTATTTAGATATTCCTATAACAGAACAATTAATAGGGTATTTCAAAGTTAAAGAAATATCTTATGTTCCTCAAGAATCCATTAGAGTTCTTGTTCAACTTATAGGAGTTTTAGAAAAAACGGAGCTTGGTTATTAAAAATAAAAACATTTTTAGATTGTTTAATTAATTTTATAAAATAATGAAAAAAAAGGAGGAGTAAAAATGGGGGAAAGGGCAGCTTATAGAGTGAAAAGTAAATATGAAATTTCTCCAAGTTTAAGAAAACAATGGGGACCTTGTAGAACAGAAAGTTTAATAGAAATTATAATTAATTGTGTAAAAATTTTACTTAATTGTGATGAAGATGTGCTTGATGAAGTAAAAATAGGTGATGGTTTTACAGCTTTAAGAGATGATTTAGAAGATTCTCCTGGTAGGCTTTTTCTTGCTTTATGTTATACATTAGCAGAACCACCTTTTGATGAAATTACTAACGAACCTGCTGACATTTCAGATCACGGTTTATTTGAAATTGAAATAAAAAAAATGGAATCACTGGATTGTATGGCATTATAATGTTAAATGGGAAGATGATTCAATAATTAAAGGATCTAAAAGAAAAGTTCTTGAAGTAAAATTTGAAAAAGGAAAAACAATTAAAGATGGTATGAAATTTTTATATATTTCTAATAGAGATGTATGGTAAAAAGGAGGCAAATAAATGACAGAAAAAGAGAAAACAATAAAAATTCAAGAAGAAAAAATAATAATAAAAGACCCAGTTTATAAAATAATTTTATTCAATTTATTTAGTTTAGCAATAAACCTTAAGTTAATTGAACCCGAATTTCTTTGGGAAGATATACTTTATCAACTTTTAGTTGATCATAAA
>Ga0190363_1000056_pt1 | contig 60223 bp, 62 predicted proteins | sample 48721867_MG_FD_161272 | JGI IMG/M metagenome (GOLD analysis project Ga0190363, IMG submission 161272) | Hydrothermal vent microbial mat bacterial communities from Southern Trench, Guaymas Basin, Mexico - 4872-18-6-7_MG | ecosystem: Environmental > Aquatic > Marine > Hydrothermal vents >...
GATGAAACTTTAATTCCGAGCTTACCTACACCAATTATTTCCCCCGCATCCTTCCCAACGATTCTTTCGTCAATATCTATGACCCCAATTATTTCTAAAGCGCCTGATTCAACAATTTCTTTAGCAACCATTCTTCCAATATATCCAAATCCGTAAAGAATTACCCCATGCAAAATCTCATCCACACGAGACGTTTTTAACGAAACATATTTCGCTATTTCGTTATAAGTTGATATACTATAGAGTTTAAATATTCACAGAGAAGCTCTAATTACAATATATAGAGGATGGGAGCTATTAGGAAAAATCCTGTTTCTGAAGGTGTTCTAAGGAAGGTTCAGTTAACTGGTGGAGCAACACTCATAGTGTCTTTACCTAAGGAATGGGTTAAGAAGGTTAATCTTAAACCCGGAGATTACGTTGTAATAGTTCCTCAACCGGACAATTCCCTTAAAATATCTTTAGCAAGAGAGGGTAAGGTGAATCTGGAAACAGTTCTCAAAGTAACGCCCAGGATGAGCCCTACAATAGCTCTTAGAGAGTTCGTTGCTAGATACCTTCTAGGATATAACACTATTAAGGTCGTTTTAGCTGATGGAACACGTAAGCAAAGGGAAATAATAAGGGACTACATGGCAAGGTCACTTATTGGCGTAGAAATTGTTGAGGAAGCTAAGAACCTAATGGTTGTACAGTGCTTAGCCGGCTACTCTGAACTTCCCTTAAAAACCGCTCTAAGGAGAATGTCTAATACAACATACTATATGATATCAGATGTTATATTTAATGTTAGAGAGCCAAATATTGAATCTCTAGACGATATAGTTAAGAGAGATGATGATGTAGACAAATTTTACCTATACATTGTTAGGCAAATGAACCTAGTTGCCCTAGGACTCATATTGCCTCATGAAGTAGGCTTATCAAATGTTAGGGAAAGTGTAGAATACGTAATGATCTCTAAATCCATAGAAAGAATAGCTGACCATGTTGTTAGAATAGCTGAATCTTTAAAGAAGCTTATGAGTGAAAATGTAAGGTTAGATGATAAAATAAGAGATGCAATTTACGAGTACGGAAACTACGCGTTAGAACTTTACCTTTCAGCAATTAAGGCATTATTTAAGAGAGATTCTATTACAGCACATGACGTAATAGATAGGTCATGGGAAATGAGGGTTATGGAAGATAACATTTTAAGATACATACTCTATTCGGGAGGAGATGTTATGAGGAAAGCGTTATCTTTAAGAATTATTCTTGAAAGCTTTAAGAGAATAGGCTTCTACAGTATGGACATATCTGAACATGTCATAAGCTTACTACTTGAACCTCCTAGAAGGTAGGGTACTATACAAGTTTAACCTTAATTTTCTCTATCAGGATTCCACATTTTGAATTCCCTATAAAACCTAAGAAGATCATGATGCCATCTAACTACGTAATGTAGTTTGACTGTTCCCCCATTTACCCTTTTTTCTCCGTCAAAAACCATTTTAACTTCGACATCAGCTTCTTCAAGACCTAGAACTGTAAGTACTGCTCTAGCAGCTGATTCATGATCGTCTGCTGGAACATCTCTAATAACCCATTCGTCACCTTCAACATTTAGTTTAACATTAAACTTCTTAGCCAAATTAAGAACACCTCTTAATTTCCATCTACATTTAGATACAATTTAAGCTTATATGTGGGGCATTGGACCTACTGGGTGCGGAAATGTTATTGGAATTGCAAATATAAGGAGTACTACTGTGATTATAGCTGCTAACACAATAACTGTTAAAACGGAAACTATGTAGAGTAGTGCTGCTTTACCCCAGCCAACATCGTAAACGTTCTTTATAATCCAAAGGTAAGCTATGAAGCCTAGGATTAACGATAGAAGCCATGAACTCGTAATTGCAATTACAAAAGCGTAAACTACAACTGTAACTATTCCTCCCGCTACAGTAGCTACTATGGCGTTGAGAAGACTTGACTTCTTTAAGCCAAGTATTTTCGAAGCTAGCCAAAGAGGTATACTCGAAATAACTATTAAAATGAAGTAAATAAGTAGCATCACTAGTAATCCAGCAACCAATGCCTATACCTCCACTTTAGCTTATAGAAAATAGCATTATAGGGTATTTAGTATTTATGCGCTAAATAGTGAAGAGAACTAAAGAAAAAACTTTAATACAAGTTTTTTCTTTAATAACTAACTCGGTAACTCACATGAGCTCCAATTCTCCATTTGGAAATAGTAGAGTATACAATGTTGGTTTCGAAACTATTGTCGACTTCTTCTATAGATTAAGTGAATTAGCTGACGAACTTAAATCTGATGGACTATGGTTTAAATATGGTCCAGAAACACTACCTGAAACAATAAGCGTACCTAAAAGAGGCACTTTAAGGGTTAAATATGGTTTTCCAGTATTCCAGAAAGGCGGCGTATGTATGGATGTAACAAACGTTGAACAAGCGCAAATAGCTGAAGACGCTGGAGCTGTTTCAGTAATGGTTTTAGACAAGCTACCATACGATGTTCGAAGAGCTGGTGGAGTAGCTAGAATGGCCGATGTTAAGATAATAGAGGAGGTTATGAATAGCATAACAATACCTGTCATGGCCAAAGTTAGAATAGGCCATTACATGGAAGCTAGAATTCTTGAAACAGTAGGAGTAGACATGATAGATGAAAGCGAAGTACTAACCCCTGTAGATGAAAAACACCATATAAACAAGTGGGAATTCAAAGTACCATTCGTTAACGGAGCTAGGGATTTAGGTGAAGCACTTAGAAGAATAACTGAAGGAGCCTCTATGATTAGGACAAAAGGAGAAGCAGGTACAGGAAACGTTGCTGAAGCTGTTAGACACATGAAGTTGATAATGAACGAGATAGCAATTCTTCGAAAACTACCGCCAGAGGAGAGAATGAGAAAAGCTAGAGAATATGGTGTACCATACGAACTGGTTGATTTAACAGCTAAGCTTGGAAGACTTCCAGTTGTCAACTTCGCTGCCGGAGGAATAGCTACACCAGCAGATGCAGCATTAATGATGTGGCTCGGCGCTGACGGAGTATTCGTAGGGTCAGGAATATTCAAAAGCCAAGACCCTAGAAATAGGGCTGAAGCAATAGTCTTAGCTACTAGCATGTGGGATGATCCGGAAGCTGTTGTTGAAGCGCAGAGTATGATAAGTGAGTCCAAGAGCATGATGGGAATAGATATTCGCAAGCTTAAACCAGAAGAACTTCTCCAAGTAAGAGGTGTCTAGTGTGAAAGTAGGTGTTCTAGCGTATCAAGGAGGAGTTTACGAACACAAGTTCATGCTGGAAAAGGCTATGGAAAAACAAAAAGTTAGTGGCAAAGTGGTTCTTGTAAAGAAAATTCATGAGTTAAAGGATGTAGACGGAATAGTTATTCCGGGAGGCGAAAGTACAACAATAGGTAAGCTCGCTAAAAGAATGGGTGTACTAAACGCTTTAAGAGAATACATTAGAGAGGGACTACCAGCTTTCGGAACATGTGCTGGAGCAATAATGTTAGCTAAGAATGTAAGAGACCGTGTTGTAGGAGTTATCGAACAACCACTGCTCAGAGTAATGGATATTGAAGTCGTTAGAAACTACTACGGTAGGCAAAGGGAAAGCTTCGAAATAGACCTTAAAGTAGAAAAACTAGGCGACAAACCGTTTCGAGGAGTTTTCATTAGAGCACCAGCAATAGTTAATGTTTGGAACGACACTATCCTTTTAGCTAAACTAGATAATGTAGTTGTTGCCGCACTTCAAAAACATATGCTTGCAACAACGTTCCATCCGGAACTAACGAACGATACAAGATTCCACGAACTATTCATAAGCATTATTAAGAGGTAAACTGATGTGGCTAAAGCTTCGAGAGCGGTAAGAGCTAGAACTACAGCATATATTGCAACATTTACTGCTCTAGTTTTCGCAGCAACCTCAGTTATAGTAGTTGAAACACCAGCAACAAAGGGCTTCTTCAACCTTGGAGAAACTATGGTATATACTGCCGCATTATTAGGAGGAGCTATTGTAGGGACAATTGCTGGAGGCTTAGGTTCTGCCTTAGCAGATTTATACTTGGGATATCCGCATTATGCTCCAGGAACACTGGTTATTAAGGGTATTGAAGGGCTTATAGTAGCTTCTCTTTCATTAAAATTTAGGCAATTAAACATTGCTCAGTGGAAAGCGGTCTCCGTAATTTCAGCAATTATAGCTTTCAGTCTCGTAGCGGGCCTCGGATACACGTACTATAGGGGGGAAACAATACTTTACTTCCTAGGTTCTGAAGTAAAATTCTCAATACCTGGAGAACTATGGTTCATCCTAGGGGCATTGCTTGCATTAGGAATTCTCTACCTAGGATTCAAATATGATCCTAAGGTTGGAGGAGACGTTTACGCGATAATTCTAGGGGGTTTAGAAATGGTTTTAGGATACTTCACATATCAAGTAGTGGTATTAGGGTATCCGCCAATGGTTGCTGCATTAGAAATACCCGTTAACTTAGGGCAAGCAACAATAGGGTTATTAGTTGCTTTACCGTTAGCGAGAACGATTAAGGCTATGGGGGCTAAAGTGGAGACGTGATGAGAATAGAGAATCTATGGTACAGGTATAGTAGTGGTGAAAACTGGGTTCTTAAAAACATAAATATTTTCTTAAATGATGGAGAAATTGCTTTACTCATAGGGCCTAATGGCTCAGGTAAAACCACATTAGCGAAAGCCGCTGTTGGAATTCTTCCTAGCTTCTACGGTGGCGAAATTAAAGGGAAAATATTCGTTGACTCAGTTGATGTTCTTAAGAAACCTGAAGAAGTATTCAAATATGTTGGATATGTTGGTGAAGACCCGGAAGTTCAACTTGTAACATTAACTGTTAGAGATGAGGTAATGTTTGGTCCTTCAAACCTAGGATTGCCCCTTAAAGAAGTTTTTGAAAGAGCCCATTGGGCTTTAAACGTTATTGGTTCATTGAAGCTTATGAGCAGAGTTATTTTCGAATTAAGTGGAGGTGAAATGCAGAGAGTAGCTATAGCCTCCATTTTAGCTTTAAAACCTAGAGTGCTCATTCTGGATGAGCCATCAGCTTTCATAGAAGCATCCCTCGTTAGAAAACTCTACGGTGAATTAAGGAAAATAGCTGATGAAGAGGGGATATCAATAATTTTAATAGAGCATAAGCTTGATCAAGCCTTAAAAATAGCTGATAAATTAATCATTCTAAGAGATGGTGAAGTTGTTTTTCAAAGAAATATTGAAGAACTAAGTTTTAGTGAAATTCTAAAGTATCAATCTCAAGAGCACGTTAGAGAGCAAATAAGTAGGGGTATTAGAAAAAGGGAAAGTTCCAGTGGTAAAGCCATAGTAAAGCTTCAGAATGTATGGTATAGATACCCTAGGTCGCAAAAGTATTCTCTAAAAAACATAAGCTTGAACATAGCTAAAGGGGTTAAATTGGGAATTCTAGGACCTAATGGTTCAGGTAAATCAACTTTGATAAAAATCATTGCTGGTATACTTAAGCCATCTAAAGGCTATGTTACTAGGTATAATAACTTAAAAGTAGGCTATGTTCCCCAAAACCCAACGTTATCGTTTACTAGACCCACTCCTTATGATGAAGTTTATGAAACAGCAAAAAATATGGGGGTAAAGGAGCCTAAAGCTGAAACTTGGAGAATATTGAAGCTTCTTGGTCTCGAAAGGTACTCTAAAAAGCCTGTTTTACACTTAAGCTTTGGCTATAGGAGAAGACTCTCTTTAGCTTCAGCATTAGTGGGAAAACCAGATATTGTATTACTTGACGAGCCAACAGCATATTTGGATTTTGAAGGAAAAATTATTTTAGCAGATATTCTGAACAACATAGCTGAACAGCTAAATACAACATTGGTAATAGCATCCCATGATTCATGGTTTATAAGCGAAGTTTGCGATGTAGCAGTACTCTTGTATGATGGTGAAATAAAGTTTAAAGGAGAAACTAATGAGCTACTTAAAATGCCTTCCCTAGAAAGCTTCGGTGTTGAAAAACCATTTAATGCGAGGGTGTATTATTAACAATGCTTCTATGGTTACTTGAGAAAATAAGGGTTGCATTTACATACTCGAAAGATGAGACGTTATTAACTAAAGCTCACGTAGGGTTAAAGTTTATTTCGTTAGTTTTATTTTTCATAGCAGTATCTCTAGTAAATAGTTTAAATGAGGTATTTGTCTTAACAACATATTTAGCCCTACTGGTTCTCATGTCTCAAAGGTTAAAACTGTTTTACGAAAGTACATTAGCTGTTGCTATACCTATAGGTCTTCTTGGATTCTTTACGTGGATTTTCTCACCCTACGGCCTTTTCACCTATGAAACATTCAATTACGTACTAACTCTTATATTGCGAATGTATGTTTTGGCAACATCGTTTTTAACTGTTTTTTCAACAACTAATCCAACGCAGCTTGTTGATTTCCTAGAGAAACATGGTGTACCGTTTACTTTAACTCAATCGCTAATTTTAACATGGAGACTTATACCTTTAGTTTTGAAGGATATTATAGAGTCTATAATGTCTGTTAGACTTAGAAGATTTGGCATTACTAAGGCATTAATACCTGTTACGGCAGTTGCTATTGAGAGAGCTAATAGGGTTTCAGAAACACTTTACATTAAAGGATTGGGTTTTAAAGCTAAGAGAACATATACCACAATGCCTGGAAGCATTGTTTACGGTATAATCCTTGTGCTTGTCGCTCTACTTCTGCTTTCAATAGTCTTAATCTCTTAGCAACACTTTAACTTATATATTTCCTAGAAAACACTTTTACCGAGGAGGAATATTCGCGCTTATGACGGACACATTCTACATTGAGGAAGCAAGAAAACCTCCTAATATCAAATTGCTTATTGCACTTTTGGCTATCATAATTGCTTTATTAACGACATTTCTGCAGGGGTATAACGTAATAATACATTCATTATGTTTCGGAACATTTCTTTTCCTAATGAGCTCATCGTTCATAACTAAGGAGCCTAGAGAGGCAGGTTTTCTCTATTTCTCCTTAAGAATATGGGTGCTAATTGTGATAACACTTTATTTAGGAATGCTAAGCGGACTACTTTACTCATATGTTAGAGTATCAGAAGCTGTTGAGTTTGTTGAAAGTGTTGGTGGAGTGCTGGTTTCGCTAAGATCCCCCATAATGATTTTCCTATTTAACTTACCTAAAGGACTATTAGGAGCTATACCCTATTTAGGTCCGTTTATAATAGGGGTTGCTGGAGGTAATTCAGGATTCATTATGGGATCAGCGGTTTACAGTATTTACTTTTCGGGGGAGAAGTTTAGAGCAATAATAGCGTCACTAGTAGCCTTCCATCCCTACGGTTTCCTTGAACTATTCTCATACAGTACCTTTATTACAGCTTCTCTTTATTTTAAGGAGAAAATGTGGGGTCAAGCCCTTAAGCTGATGGGTTTAGCTATTGTTCTACTGCTTATTGCGGCATATGTTGAATTTTGGGAGCTAGAATTCTTCAAGTAAAACTACATTATCTTATTACACGATATTTTCAGTAACTATTTAAATGACGACTTTCTTCAATAATGAAACCCGTTTTTAAATAGCACGAAACCGAATGATATACCTTGAAATATACTTTATATGAGTGAAACAACTTCGAAATCAATGCTACTATTGTATAGCTGAAATACGCTATGATCCGTGGATTTAGCGGTACTTTAAATTTGTTTGGAAATGTTTCTTTCGGGAAATATTTAAAGAGAGTAGTATTTATAGAGAATGTAGGGTTCTGATGATGGCGTCTTCGGGGAAGGCTGAGTTAGTTAAGCATAGAAGCGAGCTTGACGAGTTCATTAGGGAGCAAATGAATATTTTTAGGGAAATAGCTTTGAAGGTTAAGGATTATTTTGACACGTTCCTTATGGAGGCAGGAATGGACGATTTAGACCAGGTCGATAAGTCATTTTACTACGCCTTTATACTTGAAATTTCTAGGTCAATATTCATAAATTGGAGCGTTTATAAGAGGCATAAGGAGGGTTTTAGACAAGATAAGGACAATGGATTACGTTAGAGCCATATTTCCTTATACATTTGGTAAAGCATCATAAGCTCTTCTAACGGATTATCGGAGTAGTCAACTCTTAAGTTAACTATGTAGTCATAGTATTTTCCATAAGGTGTATCTCCAACAACTATCAGTGCTCCACTTCTATCCTTCCTTCTATCTCCTCCTAAATTATGCCCAGCAGCTAACGCCGAAAGCAAAGCCCATGCAAAGTCCTTTTCTCTTTTCATATCATAGGCTTCACACATTGCTCTAGGTATTTCTTTAGACATTACAAGATTTCCTAAGCAAATAACAGAGTCACCAACAAAAACACCGTTGTACTCCGGTATTTCTCTTCCATTATGGTATGCTATGTTTCCGTAGAAATCTACAACAGCCACTTGTCTTTTCTCAGGATACTTATCTGTCGATAAGGCTTTTTCTAAAGCCTCTTTAGCCTTTAATCCTTGACTTAAATATTCAAGTATTAAGGGTCCTAAAGCAGGGTTTGTGTAAGCTTGTGTAGCTACAGCACCAATACCTGCCTTAGCCCATGGAACTCTTGAACCTACAGCTAAACTTCCCGAAATAACCGCTACACCTAAAAGCTTCCTACGCTTATCTAAGGCGACAATACTATAGGTCACTTCTACATCGCTTCCCAGAGGATAAACTATGCTATGTACATATGTTCTAATAGATGTTTAAAACGTTTTTACGAAAAAGAAAACACTATCTTGTTCTGGAAAATATTGAGGTTATTATTTTCCTTCTTGAAAGCTCCTTAATTACATAGTACATTAACACTAGTGAAAGAAGTCCTCCATAAAACTCTATTCTTTGTATATCGTTTAAGACGTTGTACTCTACTTCTTCACCTACACTACTGAGTATTAATGTATCAGCTATGTTTGCCATAATTATGAGTATTTGCAGCGCAAAAAGGGCTACTGCAAGAAATGTACCTACAGTTAAGGCTGAAAGACCTTGAACACTATTGTTCCTCGATGAAATTGACAGCATTAACGTTAAACCTATAGTTATTAATGCTATTGAAGCTCCAATATCTGATGGAACGTTAAGCGCTATAAAGCTACCTATGGGGTTAATGTTTAAAGGAAATGTTTCGGAAACCCAATTGTACAAGGCTAAAATACCATAGATTACATATAGAACGCCTATTATTCCCGCTAAAGCTTTAACGTAGAGTTTCATTATTCCGTCACCTATCCCAAGCCTAACAGGTTACCTAGAGAAACTATGATGAAAGCTACAATATAGGCTAAGGTTAGCTCATATGCTAAAGCCATTAAAGCATACTTTACTCCAAGCTCTCCCCTTATTGCAGCTATTGTAGCTAAGCATGGAACGTAAATTAGTGTGAAAGCCATATATGCGTAAGCCGATACAGGCGTAAAAGCTGTTGAAATTGCTTGAGAAAGGTTTTCTTCACTAACACCGTAAAGAACACCCATAACTCCCACAACTAGCTCTTTAGCTATTAACCCGAAAATTAGTGAAGCTGTTGCCCTCCAATCCCAACCCATAGGCGTAAATATCGGTGATAGAGCAGGGCCTACTATTCCTACCCAGCTTCTGCTAAATAGCACCGGATTTTCAAGAACTTCAACACCTACGATTCCTGATGGACCTGTTATACTTAAACCCCAAGCCGTTATTACGCCTAGAAAAATAACTGTTCCAGCTTTGAAAAGGAACTTCTTCGTTCTTTCCCACATTTTTAAAATAACTGTTCTCGCTTGGGGTATGAGATATGGGGGCATTTCCATGATAAATCCTATGGAGGGCCCTTTGAAAACAAAATTTCTAAGAAAAGTAGCTATGAGTATAGCTAAAACTAACCCTAGAAAGTACATGCTTAAAACAGCTGTTCCAGCATATGCGCCAAAGAATGTTCCGGCAAAAACAAGATATATCGGCAATCTAGCACTACATGACATTAGGGGGAGTATTAGTGCAGTTGTTTTTCTATCGTTTTCATCCTCAATTACTCTCGTAGCTATTACTGCTGGAACATTACACCCGAAACCTATAACCATAGGTATTATCGATTTACCTGTTAAGCCTACTTTATGCATTATCTTATCGGTTATGAAAGCTACTCTAGACATGTAACCTACATCTTCGAGTATTGCTAAAGCTAAGAACAACAATGCAATATTAGGGAGAAATACAAGTATTGCGCCTAAACCTGAAATTACACCGTCAGCTAAAAATGAAGCTAAGAGTTTAGGTAAACCGCTATTAACGATAGCATTGTAAAGTATATTGTTGAACAATATATCTACTAGATCGACAAAAGGTGTTGCTACATCAAATGCAAATTTAAATAGCATATACAGGACAGTTATCATTATAGGTATTCCTAAGTACTTATGTGTAACAGTATAGTCAATAATATCGCTAAATGTTAATCCAACCTCCTTAACCCTAATAACAGCTACTTTAACTATTTCAGCAACTTTCTCATACCTTTTTTCAACGAAGTACTCTTCTAAATCAGCACCTAATCTTTCACTAAGCTTCTTCCTAATTTTCTCCACTTCCTCAATTAGTTCTTCAGAGAACTTTCTAACCTTATTAACAATTTCCTTATCATTTTCGAGAAGCTTAATAGCAATCCATCTTAAAGGATATTTTTCAGCAATATCTTTTATTTCCCTAAGTTTCTCTTTAATATAATCTATTTGTTCTTCAACAATACTGCCGTAGTTAACTATTTTCTCGCACTTAAGCTTCTTTTTAGAAGCATTTACCATAGCGTCAATTAGCTCTTTAAATCCCGCCTTCTTAATAGCAATCATCGGAATTACAGGTATGTTACATAGCTTTTTCGAAAGCAAATCAACATTGATTTTTAACCCTAAGCTCTCAGCAATATCCATCATGTTAAGCGCTACTACTACATTAGCTTCCATTTCCAGAAGCGAAATTGTTAAGTAAAGGTTTCTTTCAATACTTGCAGCATTAACAATGTTAACTACAACGTCAGGTTTTTCCTCAACAATAAAGTTTCTAGCAATAATCTCATCAACACTATATGCTGTAAGACTATATATGCCAGGTAAATCAGTTATCTCAAATTCATACTCGCCAACTCTAAGTATACCAACCTTTTTCTCTACAGTAACCCCTGGCCAATTACCTACCCAAGCTTTTCCTCCAGTTAACTCGTTAAATATTACAGACTTTCCTACATTTGGATTCCCTGCTAACGTCACTCTAATTTTCCGCATAATTGCCACCACAATTAAAGTTAGGCCAGTCTAATATTATTCGCCTAATTTAACATAGTAAGAGTAGCCTATTTAAGCATAGTTTTGTGCAATATCATAATATTTCAAAAAGTCAAAGCCTTAAGTTAGAAATCCTAATATTAAATGACGAATATTTCTAACCCTTGTAAGATGTTAAGTACTAAATTAAGGTTAGATAGCATTCATTTTACATAAATGAACAAACTAAATTTAATGGAGTGTTGAAAAATACATTGTCATCACCTCTGTTAATTTTAATTAACTATTGAAAAATTAATTTATTATGCATCCATATTGTTAATGATAAAGGAGGGCGAGTTTTTGTTGAAAGAAAGAGCTCATAAAATACTTAGGATTCTAAAGAGAACGTTTGGTGAAGTAAATCTTAATGAGTTTTTAGCGCTTAAGGTTGCCTTAGAAACTAGAGATCCTTTTGAAACCCTTGTAGCTACAATACTTACGCAAAATACTAATGAGAAAAATGCTTTCAAATCATACTTTAATTTGAAGAAGAGATTTCCTAAAATAACACCTAACGTCTTAGCTAACTCAACGATAGACGAGTTATCTTCGCTAATATCGCATGGCGGTTTAGGTTACGTTAAAGCAAAGAGAATTATTGAAGCTTCGAAATACGTTCTGAAAGAATTTAAAGGTGACTTATCAACTATTCTTAAAAAACCTTTAGAGGAAGCTAGAGCTGAACTTATGAGAATTCCTGGTGTTGGTCCAAAGACAGCCGATATCCTACTTCTTATGATAGCAAATAAGCCTACAGTACCTGTAGATACACATGTTATGAGGGTATCCTACAGATTAGGCTCCACAGCGAAAAATGCTAAATATGAAGATGTGAGAAGAAGACTCATTGAGCTATTTTGCCCTGACAAATGTCTTGAAGCACACTTATACCTAATATTGCTTGGTAGAAGGTTTTGCGTAGCCAGGAAACCTAAATGTAGCCTTTGCCCTATTTCCGAATTTTGTGCTAAAGTGATTTGATATTGAAGGTCTTAAGGGGTTCTGGAGGTTTTTTCTGGGAAATTTTCTTCATAAAATATGTTTCTAAAAGCCCTATTGTTCTAAGTATTAAATCTATTGCATTCCTACGTATTAAGCCATTCTTCATCCAAATGTTAATTCTAACATTAACTCTTCTAAATTTCGAGTCTTCGCTCAAGTATACTCTAAAGTAGTGTATTTTACCTTCACCTAGGTCTTGCTTAAAATATTCTCTCTTAAGAGATTCCTCATGTTCTCTCATGAAAAGTATTAGAGGGCTCTTTCTAGCATCCTTAGGTGAAACTCTGAATTTCCACTTAGTCCATAGAAACGTGTCGACATAGACTATTTGAGCTTCCGGAACTTTTAGCTCTCTGCCCTTAAAGACTCCTTCGAACCCTATGAACGATGATTTCCTATTCCTAATTGACATTGCTAGAATATTTGTGTATAAACCATTAGACAATGTTATGTAGCCATTTAGTGTTAAAGCCCTATAGAGAACGTTTTCTTTAAGCTCAACAACACTAACTGAATCAACGAGCGAACCTAAAGTTTCCTTACATGTTTTAGCTAGTTCCTTAGCTAACTCCATAGCTCTACCGGGGCTTTTCCAAGTGAATGGATCCATTGTTTCACCGAGAAACTATAGAGGAGGGTTTATTGCTACTGCTATAGCACCATATAGTACTATGTCGTCCCCTAGTTTTGTAATTTCTATTTTAGGAACCCTATTAACAACGAACATGTCAAGATATTTCAGCATAGGATCTATGACAAGTTCTTTAGGATTACTTAGCGTTATAGCTCCGCCTACAGTTATTAACTCCGGATCATAAGCATTAATTACGTTAGCAAATCCTGATGCATTCACCTTACCTAGCTCATCTATTATTTTCAAAGCTAAGGAATCATTTTTCTTGGCTGCTTCGAAAACATCCTTAGCTTCCAATGTATTATTAACTATTTTGCTTCTCAATATGCTCTTAGTTAGAAGCTCTTTGAATTTTGTTTGGGCTAAGTACTTTGCAAATCTTGGAATGTTTCTTCCGGAAGCGTAAGCTTCCCAATGCCCTACCCTACCGCATCCGCATTTGAAAGGTGAATCATAGTTTACTACTGCATGACCCATTTCATGAGCATTACCGTCTTTGCCTAAAAGTAGTTTTCCATTAACTATTACACCAACACCTATCCCGGTACTTAACGTTATATATGCTAGGTTCTCTACATTCTTACCTAAGCCGAAGTGTTTCTCGCCCCAAGCAGCTGAAACAGCATCGTTAAGTACGATAACTTCTACTTTAAAATATTCTTCAAGAGGCTTCTTTAGAAGCACTTTTTCATAAGGTAGATTTGGAGGGTTTAATATAATACCCTCTCTCATATCTAATGGTCCTATTGAGCCTATAGCAATTTTACCAATATTTATTTCACCTAGTTTTTCTCTAAGTTTCTCATAAATCCCGATTATTTGATTTGCCACAGCATACTCGTTACCTTTCCTAATAACCTTCTCTTTAACCTTAGAAACTATTTTGCCGTCATATGTTGCTATTGCTAATCTAAGGTATGTTGCTCCTAAATCTATAGCTAAAACATAGCTCAAAGCATGTTCCTCCTACAAGATATTCTCAACAAAACTATTGTTTCCGTTAGTAGTATCTCTTTAGTTGCTTTAATCATTTTTCGCTCAAAAATACCGATAAAGAGAAAATTAATGTTTATCCTTTTTTTCACCAGTTTGAGATATGAAGTCTAATAGTGATGTCGTTTTCTTATGGTTTTTCTTGCTAAGTGGAACTTTAACTTCGGGTTTAAATGTTTCCTTAATAGGCTGTGCTTCTTCAATACTCATGCTAAATATTTTCTTGCTTAACGCTTTGAATACGTTCTTAACACTTTCAATATATTCTGGATTGATATTCTCATAGTGAACCTTGGTTTTTGTTATTTCAGAATCAAGCTCAAGCCTTATAATGCCTAGTTTTTCCTCCCCCGAAACATCGTAGAATGACCTATCATGCGTTACAATAATCACCTGTTTGGGTCCCTCTTCACTAAATAGGACTTTCCTCAGTAGTTCTACTCTTTCCGGTGAGAAACCATAGGTTGGTTCGTCAAGTATTAAAATTCCTTCTCTAAGCTGAGGTATCATAGCTCTGGCAACTCTGTTTAAAGCTAATCTATAGGCTAGTGAAATGCTTGTTAACTGACCTCCACTTGGAGTGTCTATTGGTACCATTGATCCATCTACTTTAGCTTTAAATTGGAGATTAAAATCGGGTGATATTTCAACATCTATGTTCTCATACCCTATCATTAACGTTTTAAATATTCTTAGAAATTCCTCCTTAAAGGCAACATAGGCTTTAGACTTAACGTATCTTTCAACTTCCCTTATAATTGCTAATACATGCTTGTCTAGAAATTCAATGTAGAACTTGTTCTTACTTATCTCGTTCCTTACGGCTATAAGCTCTTCCCTAAGCTTCTCTATTTCCCCAAGCTTACTTTCATAATTACTGATTTTTCCTTGCAAAACACCTTTACGTGTACTTAATTCCTCCTTTTTCTTAAGAATATCATCGTATTCATTCTTCAGGGAAGAAAGTTTCTTAGTTATCTCATCAAGTTCCTTAGATGCCTTACCAACAGTTTCAAGTTCCTTTTTCACCTTCTCCATCTTAGCTTCAAGTTCTGAAACTTTCTTAGCAACTTCTAGCAATGTTTTGAGTTCGGATAGTGACTCTAAGATGTTTTTTATTTTCTCATTAAGCTTACTCTCTTTAGACTCTATTTCAGAATATTCTGTATTCAGAGTTTCCTTTCTCTGCTTAAGCTTCTCTACTTCAATATTCGCTCTTCTCAACTTCTCCATGTATTGTTTTTTCTTTGCTTCAAGTTCCTCGATTTCAGAAGCTATTTTATTTTTAAGTTCATGAGCGTGTGCATGTGTTACTGACTGTAAACATACTGGACAAATACCTTTTCTCTCAAGTTCCTCAATTTCGCTTAGCCTCTTCCTAAGTCCATCTACTTCACCATTTATTGCCGATATTTTCGAGGCTAAAGTGGATGTTTCCTCTACTTTCCTCTCAAGCTCCCTTTCAATGTTTTCTCTTTCCTCTTCAATTTCCTCCTTTCTCTTTCTCTCTTTCTCAAGTTCTAGCTTTAGCTTTTCCAGTTCATCACCTTTCTCTTTAAGTTCATTTTCTATTTCTCCTACTGTTTTTCCTTTAAGCCTTAATTCCTCTCTTTCCTTCTCCTGCTTCAAACGCTCTAGTTGGGTCTTTAGTGCATCTATTTTTCCTGCAATTTCTCTTAGTTTTCTCTCCCTATCTTCGAGTTTTTCAATAACCTTTTTGAGTTCTTCCTCTTTCCTCCTTAATTCCCTGAGTTCTTCCTCTAAACGTTTTAGTTCTTCCTTAGTTCTTTTTAGTTCTTCTCTTATCTGTTCTTCCTCCGCGATTTTACTTCTTAACTCAGATTCTTTCTTCTCTAAATTCTCCCTAATTCTGCGCCTTACTACTTTCTTAACATAATCTATTCTTTCTCTAGCGTAACTATATTTTATGAGATTAAGGACTCTATTGACTATTTCTGATCTTTCTTTATCGCTTACATTGAGTATTGAGTGTATTCCGAATTGTGGAACATATATTGCCGATGCAAAAACCCTACTTCTTGCTCTTGTTTTTTCTTCAGGTATTCCGAGGGTTTCCAAAACATAGTTTCTCATTTCGGTTGCTGTGAGCCTCTTATACTTTGTTTTCCCATTCCTTTCAACTATTAAAACCCATCCTCCCCTATCACTTACTGTGGTCCCGGACTCTACAATCTCCCTATGAACTACTATGTTTCTCTCCCCACTCTTCATCCATAGTCTAATGAATCCTCTTGATTCCCCTTTCCTTAAAAGGTCTCTTGCTGTAGGGTTTGCAAATCTAGAAAGGGGATCCGACGGTGTTCCAGGAACGTTTCCGAAAATTGCGAATCCTATTGCGCTAAGTATACTTGTTTTTCCTGAACCAACATCTCCGTATATTACAGTTATTCCTTCCTCGGGGAAAACAACTATTTCATCCTTATAGGATCTTATATTGTGTAGCCATATTGCCTTAATTATCATTGTTAAACTAGACCTCTAACATCATCTTAGCTACATCCTCTAGCTTTTCTTCTCTACTTTTAACATCTATTTCAAACCATCCTTTAAAGTAAGCTGGTATTGGATCTCTAACTCTAATGTCTGGTGTGTAAATGTATCCTTCTCTATCGTTAAGTAACGGTATTTCTGAAGATGGAACACCTATTGAAGAGAAATACTCTATGTCACTTCTAAACTTGGTTCTCAAAACTACTATTGTGTTCATGTTTGCTAGAAGCTGTTTCTCAATTATTGTTGCAAGCTGTGTTATAGCTACTAACCCTATTTTGAACTTCCTACCTTCACGAGCTATTCTTGCGAAAGCGTTTCTAGGGCTCCTAACTTTCTCAGGTGATAAGTATAGTGGTGCTTCCTCCGAAACAATAGCTACGACTTTTCTCCTAGCTATTTCCCTTGGATCAAGCCCTATTCTATTCGTTAGAATTCTTCTAACAACATTTAGAACAACAGCATCAGCTTGAGTTGAAGGTGTTGATGAAACATCTAAGATAACGACGCTTCCTTCCTCAAGTTTCTCAATTATATGGTCGATATTTAGCCCTCCTTCGAGAATAGAAAGTTCCTCTGAAGGTCTTATTCTAAACCATTTATACTTTGAAATGTCTTGCCTAGCTCTAAGTACAGGGCTTCTAGCTATTTTTTCGAGAAGATTACGTAGAAGCCCCGGCTTCTTAAACACTTCACTAAGTTTGAAGATGCTTTTATCGTCAGAGTAAACTGTTATTACTCCGCCGTTTTCGGTTACATTCTTAAATCTCAAGTTTAGAAGCGCTAGAAGCCGTGTTCTCCAAACTCTAAGTTTCTGAATGTAAATTCCCTGCTGAACAAATTCCCTATAGATACCTTTCTTCTCCCTTTCGCCAACACCTTCACTATTACACATGTTATCTATTACGGCTATAAGTAAGGGTATCAAGTGTCCGCTTAAAACACCCTCCCTACTTCTAAAAATGTTCTTCCAGGATTCTGAAAGATCTGAAGCTTCAACTATGGTCTCCAATGTTTCAAGCATCATTTCTAAAGTTGCTGCTTCCTCATCAGAAACTTCGAGAGCCATAGAAATATCGCTTACAGTTAAGCTACCAATATTTATTGGAGTTTCCCTAATTACGACATTGCCGTAGTTTTCTGGTGCTTTCTCGGCAAAGGAGAATTTGTAAACAAAAATTCTCTCCTTTGCCACTTCATCTACTTGGTTATTCAGAATAGCTTTTGAAAGCTTATTTACGAAAAACTCTATTCCCCCTTTTGAAAACTTACTGTATTCACCATGCCTATCTATTATTAGCCAACTTACAGGATCTTTCCCATGAAGAGCCCAGTTAAGAATCATGCCCATAACTCCGGTTGTTTTTCCAGCACCTGTTTGACCTGACACTAAAATGTGCTTAGGTATTAACGATGTAATATCAACCTTTATTTCGGCTTTCTCAAAGTACTTAAGAGTCTTCTCTCTATCTGTCGAAGCAGAGCCGCTTCTAAGGACAGCTATTGGCACCGTTTTTTCCAAGTATGATTGAGCAGGTATTCCTAAGCTAAACATTCCCATAATTTCTTCGGATTCCTCATCACCTCTTTCCAACTTGCGAACTTCAATATTTAAGGGCGGTGGGACTGAAGGTCTCGTAACGAAGACTTTCCCTCCTTCCTTAATGATCATGAACATAGGTGATGAAATAATCGTTTTTTCTTTACCGGCATCAATTAATGCTCCGCTAGGTTCAACATTCTTAGGAAGTAAACCAAGTGTTTTATCTGCTCCGGTCGGAAGCTTATTTAGAACATCATCTACGTGAAGGAGGACAATCCTGTCTAAAGAACGTCCCAATTTAACATATAGTATGTCTCCTACGCTTACAGAGGAAGCGCTATGATGTGCAGCAATTAAGACTCTTTCTCTTGAAGATTCAAATATTCGTCCAATAAATTCGCCCATATTACTCACCATAACCATACCTTAATCTCATACTTCCACTTATTATTTGGAAAAGTGTTTTAAGCATGGAGGAATCCCTTCCAGCATACTTTAACGCAGCAATTTGAAGGTAGGACATAATCGTTTTTCTTAACTCACTACTTATCCTAACATGCTCATCAACTTCCATGAGACCCATAGGTGGCCTCCCTATTAGGGGGCTTTTCATGTAAAATATCTTTAAAACACCTTCTTCAATCTTAGAATTAACTTTGGCGATGGTTTCCGGATAAATCTTTAGTACCCTTTCACTGCGTCTCTCTCTAACATAGTATATTACTGGTTTTTCCGAGTAAACATCAAGGACCATTACGTGGTTTCCGTCCATAGTTATAGGGAATCTTAAAACCCAAACGTTATTCTGCGGAAACACTTTTGAACTAAACATTTTAATTACATCTTCAACTATTTCTTTTGAAAATTTATCCTCAGCTTCTTCAAGCTTCATTTTCAAATAATTTATTCTTCCATCATTAACTATAGTGTATAGTTCATGTTTTCCATAGCTTATTGCTTCACTGAACAAATTCATAGCACGAGACACTGTTGGAAAAGCTGTTGTTTTAGAAATACCATATATTCCCTCAAGGCACACCCTAATTACTTCATCTTCCCTCAAATCGGTAAGAGCAGCTAAGATGTTTATTCCATCTATTTTATAGTCTTTCCTTAACCTCTTAGGTCTCAACCATCTAACAAGCGTTCCATCAATAACTACCTTATCTAGCCTAGCCTCTTTTAGAAGCTTAATACCGTAAGCAAGCTCTATTAGTCCCTCAATGTATTTTGAAAGTTTACGGTAAAGTCTAGGCTTTTTCAGATCAACAGTTAACCCTAAAGCACCAAGCATTTCAGTTATTCTTTTGGAAACTCTTCTTGCGTCATTAGGTGTTTCGAAAAGTAACGAGTTTTTCTCGGGAGACCTTATTTCTACTTCGAAAAAGTACTTTATGGTTCCATTGACCATTTTCCTCCTCTTAGTGACCGATAAAATTATCCTTTCTATTGGAGGAAGCCTTTCTAATCCACTAACGCTATTTATTAGTTTAAGGTTTCCAGTGCGATCTCTAATTAGGCCTCCAAGCTGGATATACATTAACGTAGCTATCGATAAATCAAGCGGATATATTCCGGCATCTACAAAGCCTATTTCTGAACCAACTACTCCCTCTAAAGTCTCTACTTTGTAGTAGTTTTTAAAAGCAAATCGTATAAGTTCGGTTACTGGATCCTCAGAAACTTCCGATATTTGACTTGATATTCTATTTAGTAAATCGCCTAAGTTATCTATTAGCGAGCTCATTTTTAAGCTCCTCAAATATTTGTTCTAATATTTTAAGAGCTTCATCAGTTACTTCCTCGTTAACATCAGCTTTTCTCATTCCTTCACCATATTCTCTACCTAAAGTAGATATTAGATCCATTATTGTTGTTGAGGGAATTTTTAACCCGAATTTCTTTAGGGCCTTCTCTATTGCTTCTCTTTCAAGTTCCTCAATGTTTAAAAGATCTGAGCGAAACTCTTCTAAAAGCGTAATGTATTCTTCTTGAGGTTCCCTCCTAATTACATGGAACCATGCGTTAAACTTCTTGCTTTCATCATCAACTATTTTTCTTATCCTACTATATTCTTCTAAGCTTACTTTACCTGTGTAGACTATTAAGCACCTATATTTTTCACTCATATCTTTCAAATTCTTCCTTACATCTTCAGCTAAACCTTCTACACCATGAACTTCCATAACTCTTATGTCAACACCGAAGTTATCTGTTAAAGCCTTAACCTTAGCATTTCTTGAGCCTAGATTTACAAGAAGAATTCTCCTATTTGTTCCAAGCTTTGTTCTTAAAATATATGTTTCGTAAATATCATTCGCATCCCTTCCTATGGGTGCTCCGGAGTAGGCAGCAACTTTTCCTTCGAAAAATTCGTGATGAGGTATTGGGAAGTGTATATGGCCTAAGGCTAGGTATTTGAAATGCTTATGTATTGAGGAGTAAGCTTCTTCGGAGAGCTTTATTACACGATATTTAGGGCTTAATTTGGAAATATCAAAACCTGAGTGAATGTACAAGCCCGTATGAGCAATTAAAATATTGTCTCTGTTTTCGCTATAGTTTTCATAGATAACTTTTCTTTTCTCTAAGTACTCTACTTCTCTTTCACCTCTTAATCCCGGTATTCCATAGAAAACTAGCCCATTAACCTCTAGGGGTTTTAAATGTAGCTTGTATTTTTCCTCAATAGACTCCGTTACATTAACTAAACCAACTTCTTTTAAGATAGTAAGAACGCCATGACCTTTAGCTGTTAAATCATGTGAACCCGGAGTTACAACAAACTTTATTCCTTCTCTAACAGCGTTTTTTACTATCTTAATAACGTTCAATGTTGTTTCATGACCTAGTCTAGGTGTTTCGAAAAGATCGCCTGCAATAACTAGTGTTTTAACGTTTTCTGAAAAGGCTAACTCTATTATCTTACCTAGTGCTTCAATATTTGCCCTTCTAAGTACGCTATGTGAAAAAGCTCCAATATGAATGTCTGCTGTATGTATGAAGTCCAATGAATCACACGCACCTCTAACTACTACTGTATTATTTTGGTACAGTATATTTACTTAATTAACCCTAAATTCCTAAGTTTTTCTAAATCCTCTGGAGTGTCTACATCAATGTATATTTCCGGTGAATTAACGGGTACTTCAACTATTTCGTCCCTGTATTTTCTTACAACGTATTTTAGTCCTTGTGTTTCCTCGGAAATTCTCATTATGTCATAGTAGATTTCCATGTTTAAAAGTATTGGGTGGCCCCTTTTACCCTTATAGGATGGTACGACTATTTTCGCGTTTGTTTCCTTAAATTTCTCAATAACTTTGTCTATTACATCATGCGTAATTAGTATGTTATCTGCTGGTAGTATTGCTACGGCTTTTGCGTTATATGTTTTAGCTGCTAAAACACCTGCTTTAACCGATGAGCTCATACCTTCCTCATAATTTACATTGTAAACAAATGTCACTTTCAAATCTCTTAGCTCATCAATTATTCGGTCTGCTTCGAAACCAACAACAACAAAAACCCTATCTGCTTTTGACTTTAAAGATTCATCAACAACTTTTCTTATAACGGTTTTACCATTTATTTTCTCAAGTAACTTGTTCTTCCCGTATCTTTCAGATTTCCCAGCAGCTAATACTATTAAAGCTATCATTAGAATCATCACACTATTGTTAAATGCTTACCTGAACCTCCACGTTCTATTTTAAGAATTTCAGCTAAAATGCTTACAGCTATTTCCTCAGCTGTTTGAGCACCTATATCTAAACCTACAGGAGCATATAGTTTCCCTTTAAGCTTGCTTAAATCATAGCCTTCTTCGTTTAGCATTTTAAGATAGGTTTTAACCTTATTTCTGGAACCTAAAAGCCCAATGTATTTTGCATTAGCCTCTAAAGCTTTCTTCAACGCTACATAGTCATGCTTTACTTCTCCATGAACTATTAGTACATAATCTTCATTTGTAATGTGCACTTCGTCGATCGCTTTTTCCCAATCATTAATAACTATTTTCTCCGCGTTGGGGAATTTCTCAGGTGATGCATGCTTAGGATTGTCATCTACTATCCAAACTCTATACCCAAGAAGTGCGGCTAGATATGCTAAAGGCCTTCCAACATGTCCTACGCCTAAAACTAGAACTCTAGGCTTAGGCTTAATAACATCTATAAATACTGTTAAAACACCACCACATATTAAGCCTGTTTTATAAGCACCTAGGGGAACATTGTCTTCTCTGAAGGCAAGTTTAACAGTTCTAGGCTTACCCTCTTTAAGAGCTTCAATAGCCTCTTTAATAACAATTCTTTCGAAAGGGCCCCCACCTATTGTGCCTACTGTTCTGCCATCTTGGAAAACCAGCATTTTAGCTCCTGGACCCCTAGGTCCTGATCCTTCCTTTTCAACAATTATACAAAGAGCTACGGGTTCGCCTTTATCGATAGTGTTTTTCAATGATGTGAAGATCTCCTTATCTAAACTACTCATGCGAAACACCGTCCCATATGTCAAGTAAACTTATTTTCAATATTAATATGTATGTAAATAGATACAGTTAACAGTAATCGTTTACTCCTGCTCTTTCAGTACCTTAAGCGTTTCAAGAATTATTTGGAACACTTGCTGTCGTTTTTCATTAGCTACTTTCTCAACATCCTCTGAGCTCTGTTTCTCCTGCATTCCAGTAGCATAGTTTGTAACTAAAGCTAATGAAGCATAGCATAATCCAAGCTCCTTAGCTAATGCAGCTTCAGGAGCCGATGTCGCACCAACAATGTCCGCCCCTAAAATTCTTAAGGCATTTATTTCCGCGGGAGATTCAAATCTCGGACCTTCAGTTACAGCTATAACTGCCCCGGAAATGGAGTATCCAAGAACTTTCTCGGAGGCTTTTTCAAGAACCCTAACTAACTTCGTACAGAAGGGTTCTGTGAAATCTACGTGAACAGGTTTATCGTCAAAGAATGTTGTGTAACGTTTTTTAGTAAAATCTATTATGTCCGTAGGGATAACTATCATACTTGGCTTTAAAATTCTTCTTAAAGAACCAACAGTATTAATCGCTATAACATATTCGGCTCCTCTACTCTTTAAAAGCCAAATATTTCCCCTATAATTAACCTTATGAGGTGGAATATTGTGTTCTCTACCGTGCCTAGGTACGAATATTATTTTTAATTCCTCAAAGTCTGTTTCCATAAATTCTACTTTACCATATACTGTTTCCGTAGCTAACCATGAGCCTTCGGGTAGAAGTGTTTCGTAACCTGTTCCACCTATAATCCCTACTGTTTTAACCATAATTTTTCCTCACATTTAACAATAGATTCACTTATATGAAAATATGTTTTCCCTATTAAAATAGGTAATTATCTTCAGTGATACAAATTGGAGAAAACAAAACTAGCTTTAAACATAGTTACCGATGTAGAGTTAATCTATGCTAAAGATGTTTCCATAGAAGCTTTAAAATTTGGTGCAGAATCCATATGGATAGGGGAAACCGAAAACCTACCTCACCCGTTTGGATACTTATCTTACATAGCTAAATACGTTAAAGCCCATTTAGGTACAAGTATTATTTCAGCATATCTTAATCCTGTAGACTATGTTGCAAAATTCGTTAATGAAATAATTGAGTGTAGAAATGTTCCTAAGTTCACAGTGGGTGTTGGGATAGGGGATTTAGAGTACTTGAGGAAGAAAGGAATCATAGTTAAAAGACCCTTAAGATTTATGAAAAACTATGTTTCAAACATTAAGAACAAGCTTAGAGCTAAAGCGCTAGTAACAATAGGTACTGCAGGTAGAAAGATGGCTAAATTATCATGTGAAATGTGCGGTACGGTAATGCTTAATCTAGTATTTCCCGAATACATTAAATTCGTTAAGGAAAGCATAAGTAGTTCATGTAATATAACGATTATAGGCCCATCACTAATTAGGGAAAATACTAATGATAACAGTAGACTAATTAGAGCCTTAAGAATTGCCTCTTCAATAGTTCTCAAAGGTATGAATAGGCATTTTCTCGAAGAATTTGAATTAGTAGAGGTTGCTAACGAAATTAAGAGAATATTGCTTCATAAAGAATATTGGAAACTTAAAAGGTATGATAAATTATTGCTTGAAAAATTCTCGATTTACGGTACCCTAGATGAAATAGAACATCTTGTTGAAGAGCTTTCGAAGTTAAATGTTAAGCGTATAATATTTGGACCGCCACTTTATAGGAGAATAGATCTTGTTAGAAAGCTTTTTTCAAATCTTGCTAGATAACTCCTTAACTAAACCAGCCATAACCCTGGGAATGTTTGACCTGAAAAATCTTAGATTCCTTTTTAACTCAATACCTAAAGCTTCAACTTTGGGAGGTTTGCCAAAATGCCTTATTAAAGCACCACCTTTAAACGGCTTATCTAGAGCTACATTGAACTTTAACTTCTCAAAGTACTTTACAACTCTACTTATTGTGTCTTTGCTAGCGGAAGATAAGCCGTTTGTTGAAACACATATGTCAGGCCATGAGCTGACGTTCTTCATCCCATGTATATCTATTATGAGCTTTACTTTCTCACCTACAACAAGTTCCTCTATTCTTTTCCATAGCGGAGTTTCTTTTGCATATTCCTTGTTTAAATTATAATCCGGAATTCTTAATCCATCAACACTATCCACCTTACTTATAGTTGGTAAAATAACCCATGAATTAGTAGCTACAGCTGCTTTAAACGCTATTTCCCAAGTTAGAAAGTCAACTGCCGATCTTGAAGGTACAAGTTCTGAAAACGCATATTCTAGTCCAAGTTCTCTAATTTTATCAACAACATCTTTGAACCTATCTGTTCCAAAACCATGCAGAGCAGTAATTAATACTTTGTTCTTACCTTCAATTTCGATATAGCCTTCTACAATATTTAAATCCATGGTTAACGTACCCCTAAGCTCCATCATAACGCTTACTAATATATTCTAGCAGACTAGCAGAGAAGAAATGTGATACATGTTTACTGCATAAAAAAGTAAATAGTTTACCGAGATAGTGTAATTCGTAGTAGCAACTGAGAAATACTGGTTATTAAGGGAATTTTGAAACATGAGTATTTCATGTTTGGGAGAAGTATTTGTTGAATTGAAGAGCACTAAGCATTTATCAGAATGTTCGAGTTTTGAAGTTACTATAGGCGGTTTAGCTGCAAAAATAGCTACTGAACTTTCTAATTTAGGTATTAATGTTAAGTTCTTTTGTGCTTTAGGAAATGACGTTTTTAATGAACTTTTAACCGACTGGTTAAGTAGTATGGGTGTTGATGTTAGAAGGACCAAGAAAAACCTTAGAACCACATTGTTAATAACGCTTAATAATGACGTTAAAATATTCTTCAGAAAACCATATTTTAGCTCCGCAGATACAGAGCTAACACTAAACGATATAAATTTAAATGATATTTTAGAAAGCGATGCCTTACTATGTACCTCCCTAACACTTACCGAAAACCCGTTAAAACACACTATACACTATGTTGCAAAAAACATGTTTAAAAATAGCAAGAAAACCTTCCTTTACATTTCCACAACATACCCTTACAAGCTAAGTGATAATGAAATGCTTAGCATTCTTAAGTACACTTCACATGCTCTAATAGATTATAAAGCTTTACCGCTTTTTGGTACAACTAAGCCAAAAACCTTAGCACACATTATTTTTAGGAAGACCGAATCTGTTGGAAAAGTAGCTATAATTTACGATAACAAGATGTTATCCTACGATCGAAGCAGTTATGAAGTAATGCTAAATATAAACCATTATAGCAAGATAAAACATGTTGCCACATACATATCTGAAGAGATAGGAAAGAAATTAGCTAAATAGGGAAATGTTAGTTTCACTTATTTCACATAATGTTAACAACTTACCGTGATGAATTATGGGATACAGTAGGTTCTATGATAAATTAATTGTAGCTAAGGTTGAACTGGTTAATGACAATGTTATAGTGAAAGTAGTTGAGGATGTTCTTGCTAAAGAATATGTTGTTTCAATAAGCGTCAATGGATTCGAAATCAGAAGATACATTATTTCCGAAGACATGATTAAAGAATTCATAGTAGGTAACCTATATTCAATGGGGTTGATAAGGAATTTAGAGGAAATAAGGGAGATAATTGTAAACAAAAACAAAGTCGACGTTAAAGTAGATTCCGAAGCACTAAAAAGAATGACAGTCTTTGCTATAGCTCCATCGTGTGGAGAACAAGTAATTCCTGAGGAGGAAAAACCGTTAAAGGTTGATGTTAAAGTGAAAGTTTATGTTAAAGAAGTACTTGAAGCTATTAAGCAACTTTTCGAGAAATCAAAGATATTCAAAATCACAGGGGGTGTACATACTGCTTCACTTTATAGTTTTATTGAATCTAGAACTTTAGTTACTGTAGAAGACTTAGGTAGACATAGTGCTGTTGATAAGGTTATTGGCTGGGGTCTTTTGAGAAACATTGATTTTTCCCATATAGCAATAGTTACTTCAGGTAGGGTTTTTAGCGATATGGTAGCTAAGGCCGTTAGAGCGGGGATTCCTCTTATAATATCTAAATCTGCTCCTTCATACGAAGCCGTTTTAAAAGCAAGAGAACATGGTATTACATTAGTGGGTTTTGCACGAGGAAATAGATTTAACGTTTACTCAGAACCTTATAGAATTGCCGAACTTGAGAAAATAAAGCTCAGGTAATGTAAAATGCTCTATGAAGTTATGAAGGAAGAAATAGCTAGAACCGGCGAATTAGGGAAAAGAGTTTATGATAGAGCCTCTCAAAACATAATTAATGAAGCATATGTTATTGGTACCGGAGATTCATTCGCAGCAGCATTGGTTATTCAGGGATTAACTAATGGAAGATTTAAAGCCTTAGATCCTTATGAAGTACAGTTTTCACATATAAGCACTAGGAAACCATATGTAATAGTTTCTGTTTCTGGCAAAACTAGAGAGAACATTTTAGCTACTAAGAAAATTAAGGAAAGAGGAGGAAAAGTACTAGCTATAACAGCAAACCCAAATTCTGAACTTGCAAGAAACTCCGATATTGTGGTGATTATCGATTATCGAAGACCTAAACAGCCACTACCGGGAATACTCTCCTTCACCTTATCAGTAATCGCCCTCTATGGCTTAGCCGGTATTGAAATAGATTTTAGAGAAATTGCGAACACTAAGCTCGAGAGAATTATTGGTCTTGAACCCATCTTTATAGGTACGTTGGGAGGATATGGTGTTGCATACTATTCAGCATTAAAATTTTACGAAGCATTCGGTTCAAAAGCAAGATTTGAAAGAACAGAGCAATTTTGCCATGCAACAATATTTAGCGTTAGAGAAAACGACCAAGTAATAATCTATCCTTCAGAAAACGATAGGAAAGCTTTAGAGCTAGTGGAGAAAATAAGAAACAAATTTAACATAGTAGTCTATAATAGATGTGAAAATTCTTCAAAACCGCTATGTCAAATACTTGATTTTCAGGAAAGTTTAGCAGAGTTTATTAAAGAACTTGGACTAGAGAAACCATATTATATAATCGCAAAAAATATTCTAAATATCAGCAGTGAACTCATATATTAGTTAGATTAGCCTAGAATTGTTAGACAAGCTAAACTTTTATTTTGCACTTCTAAACTTCATATTTTAGTGCAAGAAGAGGTAGGCATTTATGGGCGTAGAGCAAGACATAATAGAGTATATTGCTTTTAGAAGTAAAGGCATTAGCCCGTTTAGAATAAGTAGAATTCTGCTACTCCTAAAATGGCTTTTAGAGGAGAGAAAGGTAAATATGAAGCTTAATTTCACATTCGAGGCTTTACCATACGGATTCTACGTTAAGGAAATCCCAGAAATCGTAGAGAATGATCAGTGCTTAAATAAGGAAAAAGTAGAGTTAGTTGAAGGTAAAGTTACAGGAGTAATTAGGTATGTTTGTAAAAATCCGCCAAAGCTTGATCCGGTATTGAAGGAACTTGTTGACATAATTTTAAGTGAATCCTCTAGGCTGAGTGATTTAGAACTTAATAGGCTCGTTATTAAGGATGAAAGGTACTCTAAAATGTTAGAGAAGAAGTGACTACTATATGGCTAAGATTGCGGTTACCGGAGGAAAAGGCGGTACTGGGAAGTCAACTGTAGCTGTTAACTTAGCCTTTCTTCTCGCCGAACAGAGGGATTTAGTGCTAGCCGATTTAGATGTTGAAGCACCTAATGATCATATTCTCTTAAGTGTTGAGCTTGAGGGAAAGGAAGAAGTTAAAATAATGACACCCATTTTTAACCCTAAAACATGTATTAGATGCGGTGTTTGCGCTTATGCATGTCCTAGTTCAGCAATCCTCCTAACTAAAACTAAACTACCAGTTCTTATTCCAACAATGTGTTCTGGATGTAGGGCATGCTATTTCGCATGTCCAACAAGACCTAAGGCTGTAATTGAAGGATGTAGAGTTGTAGGGTATACTTATGAAACTAAGGTAACATTTGGAAATATAGATTTTGTCTTAGTTACAGGCGTCTTAGTAGAAGGTGAGGAAAGAACATATCCTGTAACGTTAGCTACTTTAAGGAGGGCTCAAAGGAAGGTAAGGGATGTTTTAATTGTTGATACGAGTGCTGGAACAAGTAATTCAGTAGCTGCTTCCTTGGAAAACTCAGACCTCATATTAGCTGTTACAGAACCTACACCCCTAGGAATACATGATTTAGAAATGATCCTTAGGTTGACAAGGAAAATAGGCTCTGACAGAGTTTGGGTGATAATTAATCGTTCAACAATAGCTCCAAATGAGCCTGTGATAAAAATCGCTGAAAAATACAAGGTGCCAGTTATCGTGAAAATACCTTACTCTAAAGAAATAGTGGAATCATACGTTAAAGGGAAACCATTAGTACTTACCAATCCCGCATCGCCAGCTTCTAAAAGCATTAGATACTTAGCAAGAAAAGTTTCTGAGGTTATCTAAAATGCAACCTAAAAGGTATTTGGAATTTGTTATCGCAAGCGGGAAAGGTGGTGTAGGGAAATCTACTGTTTCAAGCACATTGATCCTATATCTTCATAGAAGATATGGTAACGTTATAGCGTTAGATGCGGATGCTGACGCGCCAAATCTTCACTTAATATTTAACGTAGCTAAATGGGATTTCGAAAAACCCTATGTAGCATCGAAAACAGCGTATATTATTAGAGAGAAATGTGTTGACTGCGGATTATGTGCAGATGCATGTGTTTTTAATGCTGTAAAGGAAATCAACGGGCATTACATAATAGACGAAGTTCTATGTGAGGGATGTGCTACATGCGCTTATGTTTGCCCCACAAGAGCAATTAAACTAAGAACTTCGGAATCCGGCAAAGTAAGGATTGTTAAGACAAAATATGGTTTTACGCTTATTTCAGCAGAACTTAACGTTGGAAAACCCAATACAGGCAAGTTGGTGACTGAGGAAAAAAAGTTAGCGAGGAAAATAGCTCAAAACAATAGTCTAGTAATAGTGGATTCTGCTGCTGGAATAGGATGCCAAGTAATAGCTTCTATAGCAGGATCGAATCTGGCAATACTAGTAGTGGAACCAACACTGGCAAGCTTTAGTGATTTCAAAAGGGTTTATAAGCTTACAATACATTTTAGAATACCATCAGTGCTCGTCATAAACAAATATGATATTAATGAGAGCTTCCTAAGGATAATAGAAGAGTATGCTTCTTCAGAGAACATTGAGATACTCGGTTACATACCATACGATGATATAGTACCTAAATCTATGACAATGCTTAAGCCATTAATTGAGGTATTTCCTAATTCAAAAGCATCTAAAGCGCTACTGAACGTAGCTAAGGGCGTTGAGGAAATATATGTGAATTGGGATTCTTGGAAAGCAAAGCATATGCCTAGGAGATATACTCCATATATGCCGAAAATAATAAAACCCTCAAAAATATACTGATTCAAGGTGGTTTAAATGAAAATAGCTTTTGCATCCTCCTCTAAAGGAGGGTTGGACGATAAAGTTTCTGACCGATTCGGTAGATGCTCCATATTCACAATAGTTACAGTAGAAAACGGGAAAATAGTTGACGTAATAACTGTTGAAAATCCTGGACATAAGGCTGTAAGCGGTGCTGGTATAAAAGCAGTTCAAAAACTTGTTGATGAAGGTGTTGACGCTGTAGTAGCAGGCGGTTTCGGACCTAATGCTGAAGCGGCTTTATACGAAGTCGGCATTAAAGTTTACATTATGAAAAATCTAACAATTAAGGAGGCTTTAGATAAAATACTTTCTGAGAAATAGATGAAATAGGCAACTATATTTCTCCTTCAAAATATTTCTTAAAGAACCTAACGTATTTGAAGCCGTCATCAGGAAATACTAGAACAAAAACTCCTTTCTTTCCTTCGCTAACTAGTTTTTTGAACCCCCAGTAAACAGCTCCTGAACTTAAACCTACAAGTATTCCTTCGTTCCTAGCTATCTCTATCGAGGATTCTATAGCATTCTTTAACGTAACGTCTATTAGTCCGTCAATTTCCACTTTGAAGAACCATTTAGGCTTAGTTTCAACTCTCTTAATTCCAGGAATACTATGTCCTTTGGCTGGTTGAACAGCGTAAACTTTTGTTCTTCCGAAAACTTCCTTAACTCTCTGGGAAATCGCAGCTACATGTCCTGAAGTTCCTGTTCCACAAACTATAATGTCTGGTGTTTTACCTAGGGCTTTCATTTGCTCGACTATTTCTTTAGCCGTAGTTTCATAATGCATTTTATAGTTTAAATCATTTTCGAACTGGTTTAAATTTGTTGCACCAATTTCTTCAGCATGCTTTCTAACATAATTCCAAAACTTAGGACCTATAGTCTCGTACTCTGTGACAACGTATTCTGCTCCGAAAACTCTTAATAGGACAGGTACTGTTTCCGAAACCTTCTTCGGAAGATAAGCTTTAAACTTTCTACCATAAATTCTCGAAAGAGCGGCTAAAGCTAAACTCGTGTTGCCTGATGATGCTTCCTCAATAAACCTCCTAAGTATACCTTTCTCATAAGCATCCTTAATCATAGCCCATGCTATCCTATCCTTAATGCTCCTACTGTAGGGATTGTAAAACTCTAGTTTAGCCCAAACTTCAACATCACCTTTTGAAGATTTTTTAAGCTTAACTAATGGCGTTGGTAAGTTACCTATGAATAAATCCAATGTATCTTCAAAAACCCTGTATTTCCAAAGCACTTTCTCCATTACAAAACACCTTGTCGTTTAGATAAGTAGAGTTAGAGCTTAATAGTTATTCGCTGCTAAAATCTATTGGCTAACATATGAATAACATTAATTAACATAGTTATAGGTGAATAGCAATGAACGAGGAAAAAGTCATAGACTTAACTGGTAAATCATCGGGGTGTAGGGAACATCCAGTACTCGATTTAACTAAATCATTTAATACTATGAGTAAGGGTGAAAAAATAAAGTTCATTGTTGATCCTTCAGAAATACCCTTAGATGTTGTTAAAGCATTAGCTAAAGTTAGAAACATTCAAATAAACGTCCTCGAACATAGCGAGAAAAGACTAATATTCACTGCATTGAAGAAACAATAGCTGCAATACTTACATCCCTAAAACTCATATAATCGATTCAGCTAAGCTTACTCCCAACATTGTAGTAATGTATGAAATATACGATGAAAGTGTAACGCCAATAACTATGGACATTGTAGTTCTAATGAAGTCAATATTGAATATTTTAGCAACTAATGCTCCAGTCCAAGCACCACTTCCAGGCATGGGAACGGCTATGAACAGTATTAAACCTATTTGCCCATATTTTTCAACATACCTCCTAGATTTATCACGTATGTAAGCTAAGTATTTGAAGTAAATTTTTCTGATAAAACCTATTTTCGAAAGAAAACCATTAACTATTTGCTGCTCTAGTAAATCTAAAAGCCTGTATACAACTATACCCACTATTATCGTAGGTATTGAAAGTAGCAAAGGAATTAGAGGTGACTTGTTTTCCAAAAATAAAATAACATAAGCTACAGCAACACGTGCTTCAACCGTAGGCATTATTGTCATTAAAATTATCTTATAGACTTCTTCGATCATTCCCTAATACCTTCGCTATTCTTAACCTTATTTCACATGCCTTACATATTTCCTTAGCGGAAGGTTCTCCGCAAATCCTACATTCAGTAAATCTTTGTACCCTATATTTCGAAAATTTTTCTCTTAAATCATCAATTCTAACCATTAACTTATACTTAAATCCCGGTTCCTTAGATTCCAGCCTGTTCAGGAGTTCTCTAATGTTCCATCGTAGGGAATAGGGTGCATATGAGCATTCGACGTAGGGGGTTTCTAATCCGGTAATTATTGAGTGTATGAGAGATTCTTTTTCGTAAACATAGTGTAAAGGTCTTACTCTAGGTATTAGTTTTGGATGTTCGGCTTTAACTACAATACCTCCTCTAATTAGTGCTTGAAAATCTCCTCTTATTAGATTCATTACGACAGTTTGTAAGTCGTCGTCTAGGTTATGTCCAGTAACGAGATATGATGCCCCCATTTCTCTTGAAACCTTATTTAAAAGGTACCTACGTATGACACCACATACAGTGCATGGTTTCCACTCTATTTTCCCTTCGAAAAATAGTTTAGCTGCTTCATCAATAGTGAAGCCGAAATGTTTCTCAACATCAACCGTTCTATATGGTATGTTAAGTTTATTAGCTGTTTTAATTAACGCTTTAGTAGTGAATTCTCTATATCCTGAAATACCTTCATTTATAAGTAATGCTTCCACATCGAAACTGTATTTTTCAGAAAGCATTTTCATAATGTATAGTGCATTTAAACTATCCTTACCACCAGATGTTGCTATTACAAAAAGCTTCTCTGAAGCATTTGAAAGAACATTGGCTTTCTTAAGTGTTTCCTCTGCTTTCTCAATGAAGTATTTTTTAAAGCATTTTTTACACAGATACTTTCCTTCGTATGGTATCTTAATTATAGCTTTTTCTCTGCTACATATTGAACATAAAGTCATTTCCTAAATCACTTTTCCACTATTCTATATGGACACATTTTAGCAAAAGAACAGTATCTACATTCCCAATTCCACCGGGGGTGAACACTATTATGAATTACCTCGGCAACTAAAGATTCTACTTCTAGCGGTTTCCTTTCAATATAGTATTCAGCCAACCTATCTGGAGTTATGTATATCAAAATGCCAGCTTTCCTATCAAATACGTTAAGGTATATTTGTAACTGCATTAAATGGTGTTCATGAGGTAAGCCTAGATCGCTTCTAGCAGTTTTTATTTCGACAATGTAGTTTTCATCTACAGCATCAACTCTACCTTTAATTTTAACCTTCTTAGAATCTATAGTAACATCTTTTTCAAACTCAACCTCCACATCATAACCTTCCTCTTTAAGGACTTCTTCGAGACCTAAATGAACCATGGTGCCAAGTATATGAGCTGGTTCAAATTTAAAGGTTAATTCCGGATATTTTAGTCTAAACTCCCTTTTCTGACTACATGAAACAAGATCCGTAACGTAAACTATTGAGGGATTTATTGCATCTTTAAGATGTTCCCTAAAATCCTTCAAAGCCTTTCTGTAAAGTTTCTCTAAAACTATATTTGATGACTTAAATTCCTCCGTAGCATACAAGGGCTAATACACCTAATGTACTGCTATTTCTACTCTAATTACATGTAATTTAAAACTATCTTTTAAGGATAATAATATTTTGATAAGCACTAATTATGTATAGTATAAAGAAATTACTGGTAATAATTCCTTCAAAACAATATATATTACTATTACTCCTTTTTGTTTACGATAACGTAAATAACGTTGTTAATGGTGTTGAAGGATGAGGAAGTTACAAACAGAAGCAATACACGGACATGTATTTTACGATGAAAAATTCGGCGTCTTTATACCACCTATATATTTAAGTGTAGTTTATGAGCAATTCGAAAGAACTACGGGTGAAATAAGGAAAACCGATAGAGATTTAGAGCTTAAGTATTCGAGAGAAGAAAATCCCACTGTTAGAGCTCTTGAAAGAGTTTTTGCTAGACTTGAGAAAACAGTAGATTCAGTAGCTTTCAATAGCGGTATGGGCTCTGTTTCCTCAACACTTTTTGCTCTAGTAAATTCCGGAGAAACAGTACTTATACCTTATGAATCATATGGTACTACGATTCAGTTTCTAGATAACATGGGGAAGTATGGGGTTAAGGTTAAAAAGATTTTCCCATCAACCGAGGACATCATTGAGAATTTAAGTAAAGACATAAGCTTGGTCTTCATAGAGACTATGACCAACCCTACACTTAAGGTAATAGATGTAGAGGAAGTTGCTAAAGCTTCTAGAGAATTAGGGATTAAGCTTGTTGTTGACAATACATTTGCATCCCCAATAATATTTAACCCGGTAGAAGCTGGAGCACACGTAGTAATTCATAGCGCTACGAAGTACATAGCGGGACATAACGATGTTTTAGGAGGATTTTCGGCTACAGACAATATTGAGTTAATTAGGGAAATTTGGGATTGGCGTAGAAAACTAGGAACAATAATTCAACCATTTGATGCATACCTTATCCTTAGGGGTGTAAAGACTCTTGAACTAAGGTTTAGAAGACATAGTGAAAGTGCTTTAGCTATTGCAGAGTTTCTCCAAGAACATCCTAAGGTTGTTGAAGTTTACTATCCAGGATTAAAGAGTAGTCCATATTATAGCTTAGCTTGTAAAATGTTTCGTAAAAGACTCTTTGGAGGTGTTGTATCATTCAAAATTAAAGGTAGTATGAATGATGCCAAAAAAGTTATGCTCTCAACATTAATAATAAAACCCTCCCCTAGTCTTGGAGGTACAGAATCTTTAATAACCCTTCCAGCTTTAAGCTCAGCCAAATATATTCCCAAGGAATATAGGGAAAAAGTAGGTATAACAGAAAACTTACTTAGACTTTCGGTAGGCTTAGAGGACGTAAACGACATTATTGAGGATTTAGATAAGGCTTTGTCAAAAGTTTAAAGTGACAATAAAGCTATACTTCTTATAACATCCGCAACATCTTCGCATCGATCCTCAGCGTTCTCTATGGAGTCAACAGCTTCTTTAGCTATAATGCAAGCTGAAGGCCCCGTTTTATCACACCATTCAAGAACCTTAGCTAAACCCATTACACGTATTTCGTCAACCTCCTCTTCTAAAGCCTCAATTTTGTCCGCTATTTTCAAAGCTTCTTTGGGGTTCTCATAAATCTCCATTATTGCATCTCTTATGAGTAATGTTGACTCGTAAACTTTCGATGCCATTTCATAAAGTATTTTAAGTATTTCCTCCGGTATTTTCGAAGAAGAAGGTAACATAAGCTTCCTGGACGCTGTTTTAACATAAGCGGCTATATCATCTGCCGTTAAAACAAGTCTTATAAGATCCTCTCTATCTATGGGGTGAAAGACCCCTTTCGAAAGCTCCATGAAAATATTCCTTTTAATACCGTCAGCTTCCCTTTCTAGGTTAAATATTTTCTCATACTCTTCTTTCGCACTTTCTCTATCCCCTTTCAAACAGTTCTCTAATAGCTTTTTAAGATGCTGGCTTTCCTCAATTATCTTATTCATGTGCGATAAGCATAGAGCAATTATTTCTCTCTGTCTTCTCCTACCTATCCAAGCCCATGTGGAAGCCATGCTTATCTAACCACCTACAAGTAAATTTAGTTTAACCTATGGGAAATAAGTTTGAAGCTAAAACGTAAACTACAAAGCTTAGAAACGCAGCCATCGGTACAGTTAGTATCCATGATATTATAATGTATCCTACAACTTTCCAATCAACACCTTTAAGACTTTTACTCTTAGCTATACCGACACCTATTACTGATGATACACTTGCATGAGTTGTCGATATAGGCATTCCATAGTCCCACAATATTTTAGGAATTGTACTAAATCCCCAAACAACTATTGCGTTAGAGAAAACTGCCGCTGTTGCTGAAATGTAGTCTAGTCTTGTTATCTTAAAACCTACAGTATTTACTACCCTATAACCCCATGTTAAAGCTCCCACAGTTATACCTAATGCACCAAATATAGCTAAGTAAAGCATTGTTGTCATGTCAGGTGTACCCATGACTTTAGACGCAACTGTAATGTAAACTCCTGTAGCGTTACCTACATCGTTTATTCCGAAGGCATACGCTGAAAATGCTAAATTAAATAGGAGGAGCGCTTTAAAGATTTTATCAACATTTTTACCTTTAGAAATTAGGTGTTTCGCAACTCTTTCCAGTAAAAAGTACATTATAATACTAATTATTATAGCTAGTAGTGGCGAAACTATCCAGCTAAGAAAAACCATGTAAACAACATTCCAATTTATTCTTGCAACACCGTGAACATGCATGTACGCTAAACCTATGCCTAAAACAGCACCAACAGTACTATGTGTTGTCGAAACCGGAAGTCCTCTCCATGTTACAAAGGTTATCCATATTCCAGCCATTATCGATGCTATAAGTGCGCCAAGCGGATCAAGGTCTTTAACAACACCTTTACCTATAGTTTTCATAACCATATATCCTTGAACTATAGCTCCTAAAGCTGCGAACATAGAGAACATTATTAATGCTTTCTTAATGCTTATTGCCCCAGAGCCTACGGCAGTATTTGTAGGATTTGCCGCATCATTGGCTCCTAGATTCCATGCGATATAGAACGCCGATAAAAGTCCGAGAATTAGATAGAACGTTTCCGTTGCTAACGTCATCAATACAGCACTACACCTTGCGCCATAAGATTAGGTTTCATATGCCACGCTAATTTCATGTTCTAGGAATTTAAAAATTATCATATAAACGATACCTAGCCTTATCTAGATATATTGATACGTAATTAGCTTAACATTATATCCCTTACCCACCTTTAGCCTCCACCGCTCCTTAGTTCTTATAATTCCTTTAGTTCTTAACTCATGAACTATCTCTGCTACTCTCTCCTGCTTCAACCAATCACCATAAAGTTTTCCTTTACCGTAAATTTTCATTAAATATTTCTTAACTTTCAAAGGTATCTTTCCTGGAGGAGCATTTTCCAGCGGTGAACCTGGGAGAGGAATGAAGGTATGTGCATGTATTCTAGCCCCCATTCTAACGAGTTTCTCCATAAGCTTCAGGGTTTCCTCAATGTCCTCTTCGGTTTCGCCAGGTAAACCGAATATGAAGTCAACATCGACCTTAAAACCTGCTTTAAGTGCAGCATCGGTAGCTTCTAAAACATCATCTACCGTATGCCCTCTCCTAAGAAGTTTCAGCATCCTCTCGCTACCGCTTTGTGCCCCAATAATTATCCTCCTATTGTCAACGTGGTTCTTTAAGAGCTTAGCTAAGTTATAATTTAAAAATTCCGGTCTTATTTCGCTGGGAAAGGAACCCAAGAAAACTCTTCCACCATATTTTTCCTTTAATGCTTTAAGTGTTGTTAGTAATGATGTTAGAGTGTTCACGTTCGGTTTTGTACCGTTTAAGCTTCCATAGGCTAAAGCGTTTGGAGTAATGAATCTTAAATCTTTTAAGCCATGTTTCCAAAATATTTCAGCATACTTAGCAATGTTTTCTACGCTTCTATGCCTTAAAATGAACCCGTGAATATAGGGTGTTTGACAATAACCGCATTGGAACGGGCATCCACGAGTTATTTCTATAGGATTAAATTTCCCTCTCCAATAGGGAAATGGTGGATACTTGTTTAAATCAATGGGTTCAGATTTGCCGTTAAAGAAGAATTCACCATTTTCCCTATAAGCTATTCCCCGAATTCTTAAGGGATCGCCTTTTTCAGTAACTTCTCTTAAAAATTCCGTAAGCGACTTTTCAGCTCCTCCTACGAATACAAAGTCGAAACCTAGAGATAAAGTACCTACAGGATCCCCTGTAGCATGAGGCCCGCCGGCGATGAGCACCAGGTTTTCTGGTTTCCTTTTACCGAGAAACCTAATCATCCATAGGAGCTTGTGAAGAAATGTTGTAAGAAGTGTAAAACCGAAAATGAGTGTCTTATATGTTCTAGACAATGTAAATACTTCGTTTAATACAGTAGCATCTTCGCTAACCAAGTAGACATCGACATTTAAATTGCTAATATCAACTGCCGAAACTAAAGCATGAACACTATACTTTGTTTCTTTTGAGTAGTAAAGTACAATAGCAGTATCGTTCATGGCGTATTTCTTCTCTCACAATGTTCTACCGCTCAGGTATTACCTGGTATTACCAGAGTATTATTAATGTTAATAAACTCATTGTTAAAGCTTAAATATTGTTATGAGAATTAGTAGTTAGGAGTGTATTAATCATGAAGGTTAAAAGACCTATTTCGCCCGTAATAGCAACATTACTGCTAATACTGATAACAATATCGGCAAGCATTCTAGTATACGTATGGGTAACAGGATATGCATCCTCAGTAACCAGTGCTGAAGCACCACAACTACAAGAAAGAATAAAAATAGACACTGTTAGTGTAACTGAAAATAATGATGAAATAAACGTAACAATTTATGTAAGGAATATAGGTAACGTTGAAATTAATGTGACAAGTGGTTACATAATAGATGCTACCACGTCCGAAGTTGTAGGCTCCAATACTGAAGAAGAACTTAAAGTAGCTCCAGGAAAAGTAGAACTATTCAACGTAACAATAACTAACGAGCTAAGCCCGGGAAGAACTTACATAGCGAAGGTAGTAACTAAGAATGGGGTAGAGGCAACGTATTCGTTCACGTATAGTCAAAGTTAAATTTAAAAGGTTTCTTAGAACATCATAATTACTTTTTATAAGCCCTTCTTTTTTATGAAGTCATCAATTATTTGTTCGAGAGTAGGATTACCTAATTCTACAAGCTCATACCTTACCCTTATGACAGGCTTGTTTATGTTTATAACTGTGTCTATTTTAGATGGTGTTCCTAGAACTACTGCTTTCACAGGTGTCATGTTTAATGTTTCTTCTAGATCCTTTAATTGTTTAGGATTATACCCTATTGTTGGAACTACTTCTCTAAGGTGCTTATATTTTTCGAAGATCTCTTTTATTAAGCCAACAGCGTAAGGTTTCGGATCAACTATTTTTGCACCATACTTTTTAGCAGCAATGTAACCTGCTCCAAAACCTAGTCCTCCATGTGTTACTGTAGGTCCATCCTCTACTACAACAACTTCTTTACCTTTAATTAGCTCTGGTTTATCAACAAATATTTCTGACATTGCTTCCATGATGTAAGCTTTCGGATTAACCTTTCTTACATTCTCCATTATTTTTCTTACATTCTCTTTTGATGCAACATTAACTTTATTTATTATTACAATGTCCGCCATTCTTATATTAGCTTCTCCGGGAAATGTTCCTACCTCCTGACTTGGTCTTAAAGCGTCAGCTACTGTTATGTGCAAATCTGGTTTGTAAAACGGTAAGTCATTATTTCCACCATCCCATAGTATTAAGTCAGCTTCTTTTTCAATCTCTTTAAGTATTGCTTCGTAATCTACACCAGCATACACGGGAACACCCATTTCAATGTAGTGTTCGTATTCTTCCCTTTCCTCAATAGTGCAACCGTATTTACTGAGATCTTCGAAGCTCTCAAATTTTTGAACCTTTTGCTTAGCTAAATCACCATATGCCATAGGATGCCTTACTACGGCAAAGCGAACTCCCTTCTCCCTCAAGATTTTAGCTATTTTCCTACTTACAGTACTCTTTCCCGATCCTGTTCTAACAGCTGTAACCGCTATTACAGGTTTTGATGCTTTAAGCGTCGTAGATTCTGGACCTAGAATCCAGAAGTCAGCACCTGCAGCAAGCACTTCCGAAATCTTATGTCCAACGTAGTCATATGTTAAATCACTATACGATAGAACTACGATGTCGACACCGTATTCCTTGATTAGCTTTGTCAATTCTGATTCAGAACGTATAGGTATTCCTTCTGGATATAGTGGCCCTGACAATTCCGGAGGATATCTCCTATTTTCTATCCCTGGAATCTGTGTTGCAGTAAAAGCTACTACTTCATATTCTGGATTATTTCTGAAAAATACATTGAAATTATGGAAGTCTCGGCCACCAGCACCCATTATTATAACTTTCCTACGTTTTTTCATGTACATAACCGCATACGCTTAAAGAAATAATACACTATATTTCTTATGTTGAAAAAATTCTAGTTAAATAAGTTTTTACAGAAGACTTTTTTGAAGAAACTCCATTGTCGTATAGAATATTTTCCACATAGAATCAAATGCTACATAAACTACATGAGCTTAATACCGTAATGGGGTATTCATTGAAATGTCTCATTAAAAATTTTTCAACATTAAAACGCCTCTCTCATGTACTTACCGTATTCTCCGCTTTCCTCACCGCCAATATCAGGTGCTCTCCATCCTTCGGGACAGCCTTTACCGAATCTTATAGGCTTCTTTAACCTACTGAGTAAAACCACCCTACTCGGAATGCTTTCAGAAACTAATGGATAAGATGATTCTTCGGCTAATTTTTTAGCGAATTCTTTTACTTCCGTATGTGTTGGCATAGCTTCTCTTGGAAGCCTCTTAGTTGAAGCTCCAACATGCATGTATGCTTTTACCTCAACGTATGTTGGCTGCGCTAAATCTATTAGTTTAGCAAAGCCTTTAACATCTTCATCGCCCATGTTAATGCCTTTCATAACGGTTATTCTCATGACCGTGGGACATGTGAAACTTGGAAGCAACTCTAGTGTTTTCAGTGAAAGCTCCCATGCTCTAGGAGCTAATGGAACATTGAGTTTTTGATACATTTCTTTATTCCATGCTTCAAATGAAACATAGAGTTGGCTAGGCTCCTCCTCTAAATTAGCTAAAACATCAGGTCTAATAGCTCTAGTTACTACGAAAGTTGTTAAGCCTCTACGATGAAATTCCCGAATGAGTTCTCCAAGTCTGGGGTAAAGTAGAGGTTCTCCGGTAAGGCTTATAGCAACATGTTTAGGCTTATAAGCTTCCTCTAAAAGCTTCTTATCTGCTTTAGGATTACCCTTATAACCTGAGAGAATTCTATACCATTCCCTAAACACTCCATCAACTATTACCTTAGGTTCATCAATTACTGGAAGTCTTGTTTCATCCCACTCAATACCTACATCTTGAGGTCTAAGTCTCCAACAATGTATGCACGCATTCCAGCACCAAAGAATTGCGGGGGACATTTGAATACATCTATGGCTTTCAATACCGTAGAACTTGCACTTATAACAGAACCTATTCTCTAGGAGAGCTGCTTTCGTCCAATGACATATTTTCACAGCACTATGATGACCAACAACGTGGTACTTTTGCTTCCTAAGTATAGCGAAAAGTACCTTATATGGATTCCTTTTCGCTTCCTCAATATTTATTTCTAACTTCTTCCTTCTAACCATTTTACACCAGCACTTCCCACCTTTTACTCTAAAATATCTAAGTGTCGCTTGTAAATATATTGTTTAATGGAATAATGTTTTAAAGAGCTACAGCAGAATATTGAATAATTCACCTATGAAAATACATAATCTACTAAAACAACTTCTTATACGGTAAGCTCGAATGAGTTTATTAGGTTCCCCAATACTATAACATACTTTGGTGATGAAAGGCGGGCTTACCTGAGGACTAATTGTTTATGATGATTGCGGTCGTATCTGAAAACCTTGTCAAGTATAAGCTCTCCGATGTTTTTCTATATCTCTTTTCTTCCAAAGATGCTTTCTTTTTGAAAGCCATTCCTTCAAGAAAGCTATTCATTAAGAAGCAGTCGATCATAATGCTCTTTACTTTAAGTGTAATATCCGAAGCTTTGGTATTGAATCTTAGCGCTTTCTTTGCTAAAAATAGATTTCAAAATACAACCTAATCCTTCACGCTTGCTGAAACAATATCTTAGCAATTCAGAAATATTAGGAACGGCATGTGGAATTCATATTATTTAGGTTTCTCTTTCATTAGAGTAAATGGATTTGCCGGGCATTTTATATAATTGCACATGGCATGTCTCGAAGTCCAGAATTGGTAGAAAATAAACCACCATACAGCGTACATTACAGCTATTTTAGCAAGGTTTAATGTGTTGCCCATCGTATATGACGAGTAAAGATCAGTTATCATAACGACTAATGCTATAGCCCATACTGGAGCTTCTTGAAGAACAGCTTTCGCTTTATACTTAAATAGCTGATAACCCATGTATCCGAAACCTAAACCCCACACTATAGCCAACATATGTACTGGCATTTTTTGAACATAATATTTCACATTAGCCACAGAAACAAGTAATATAACAGTTAAAATAGGAACCATGTGTAGCGCGTATCTCATCATGTTCCTATAGTATTGTATTATAGCGTATATGCTAGGCATTTCCCCATTTAAATAATCATCTAACCTATACATTGCTAAGGAAGCTCTATAAACGAAACCTATCAACAATAAGCCAATAAGCCATGGGAGAGTCGGATAGTTCGTTACCGAAAAGTACCCTGCACAGTAGCTAAGCATAAAGCCGAAAACAGCGTAGAATTCGTTATGGCTTTCAACATATAGTTTGGCTGTTCTTACAGCAACAATGCCTATGAGAAGAAGCCACCATCTCTCAGTAAAAACTATTATCAAAGCTAAAACAGATGCAACAATTAATGATACTTTAGCTATTCTCCTAGCTTGATGTTCTCCAACCTTAGCCTCACTTCTGAAAGCAGAAAACCCACCTTTATCATGCACTATGTCGAGCGAATGCTGATAAAGCCCTTGGATTACGAACATTCCTAAAATACTCGTTACAAAAGCCACCCACGTCTTAAGTGAAAGATCCCCTAAATCACACATGTACGCGATTGCAAGACCTAAAATTGCAGGATACCACGATGTACGAACTATGACATCTAAATATATTAGTTTAGTAACGTTCTTCATCACAGTATCAACACCAGTAATGTGAGGATGGCTAATGCTGAATAGTATAGAAATGCTTTGACAGTATTAGGTTCAACGAAACCGAATCTACTAGTTTTCTTTAAAACATGTTTTTTCATGCTTAATGCTCCTCTATTCCGAAGATTTTCTTTAACAAATACCTTCTAGAAAAAATTGCTTTAGGATTTCCTTTGCTATCAACTATAATTATATGTGATATTTTGTACTTATTCATTAAATCTATTGCGTCACGCACTTTAGCTGTTTCCTTCAGCATTATAGGGTTTTTCGTCATAATTTCTCTTATAGTTATTTTTTCAACCTTTGGATGTCTAGGTATCGCTAAGACCCTTAACCTATAGGGTACTTCGAAATGCAGTATCTTTAGCAAATCAAGTCTAGTAACTATTCCTACAACTTTGCCCTTATGTCCTACAACAATTGCCGCATCAATACCTTGAGATTTCACTGTATCTATAAATATTTCAACAGGCATGTTCTCCTCTATTTCTAATGGAGGAGATAGTTCATGTAAAATGTCCTGTATTTGAGATTCAAGTATCTTCTCTATTTCGTCACGTTTGAGAATGAAGAAGCTCAATATTTACCCCACATAGGTTCGACTTTGCTATATACTTATTGTCTGTTTTAAAAATATTAAGATTTCCATTAACTCTTATGAATCCTATACTTAAATGCTCTTTTCAATAGAACAGGTGTTGTTAATGATGAAAAGTAAATTAGTAGTAATGCTCCAAAGTAAAGCTCTTGAGTTATAGCTCCAATGGATAGGCCAATAACAGCTATTACCAGATCTACTCCAGCTCTAGGCATCATACCTAAACCTACAGCTAATGATTCATTCCAGTTCATTCCGGAAAGTTTTGCCGCTAAACCGCATCCTATAATTTTGCCTATTACACCCAAAGCTGCAATAGATAAGCCTATGCACAGTATTTCATATAAATTATTGTTGCTAACTACTTCCCAAGGGTTAAGTAGTATTCCCGCGTATACGAAGAATATAGGCGTTATTATCATAGATAGAAACTCCAGTCTCTCTCTAAGTAGTTCAACACCAGGTATGCTTGAAAGAGCAAGCCCTATGAAGAATGCTCCTACAAGTGGTGAAAGCCTAAAGAATGCTGTTAACGTTGCAGCTGCTAATCCCATTATAAGCATAGTGGTAAAGGCTGATTCATGGACTTTAAGCTTTCTAAGCATTATGCTTATTTCATGTGAAAACTTGTTTATAAGAAATGTTAGCGTCATAATTGTGGCTAAACCTATCAATATAGGTGATAAGCTCTCTAATGTCACCTTATTTTCCATGGCTAGAGAATAAACTAGTGCTAAAGCGATAACGCTGTAAATGTCATCTGCGACAGCAGCCCCCAAAATAACCCTCCCCTCCTTAGTGTGAAGGAGATTAAGGTCCATAAGCGTACGCAATGTTACACCAACAGATGTTGGCGTTAGTATCGCTCCTAAGAAGAGCATTGTCTTTAAATCGTAGCCTAACATGTAGGCGTAGCTGAAGCCCAGTAGGAAGCATGCTAGAACTCCGCCCAATGCTACCACTAACACCTGCATACCATATCTTTTAAATTCGGAGATACTGCTTTCAACCCCGCCTAGGAAAAGCAATATCACTATGCCGACCCATGCGAAAGACTCAATGTTTTTAACTGATGATACGAGACCGAAAACTGTTGGTCCAACAATTATTCCTGCAAGTAAGTCTCCGAGAATTGTTGGTTGTTTTATACGTGCCATAACTTCCTCTAAAACCTTAGCCAACAGTAGTACTATCGTGATATCGAGCAGTATTAGTGCTTCGTTCATGCAGAGGCACCTGCTTAATTTTAGATTCAGTTTGGAAACCGTATATACGGGTTATCAATAAAACACATTTCCTACCTCCCTCTAGGTTTAAGCTTAGCTGAGTAAAGTGTCTTAAGAATTATTGGTGTAAGTATCGATGATGAGTATATTAGAATTATTGTTGCAAATAGTGTATTTTGGTCTAGAAGTCCTAGGGCTAAACCTGTGAAAGCGATTATCGATGCGACCTCGGCTCTCGGAACCATACCTACACCTATAATGAGCGCTTCAAGCCATGAGAAATGAAGTAGCTTAGCTAATAATCCGCACCCTATGATTTTAGAAATGAAACCTATTATAACTAAGGAGAGAATGTACATTAATGTTTCATACGTGAATGTTATTTGTTTAATACTTAGTGTTAAGCCTATGAGGGCAAAGTAAACTGGTGACATGAGGGCTGTGAATGCACTAAGTTTCTCTTTAAAAGCTTCGATACCAGGCATTTTAGATAAGGCTAATCCTATAAAGAACGCTCCTACGATAGGACTTAGCTTCATATATCCTACACCTAAAGCTACAATTAACCCGTAAATGAATGTGAAGACGAAGAATGCTTCTCCAGTTTTGAAACTCCTAATAATATGGCTTATGTGTAATGTGTGCTTCTCGGTTAACCTATAAACAACAAGTAACATTAAGAGACCTAACATAGCTAAAACAATAGTGTAGAGTTCTTCGCCGCTTTTTCCGACAACCAACGCATAAACTAATGCTAGAACAAATAAACCATAAATATCGTCGAAAACCGCTGCTCCCACAATAACATATGCTTCCTTAGTTTCATAGGTATCCATTTCCATTAGCGTTCTCACAGTTATGCCTACCGATGTAGCTACAAGTATTGCTCCAATAAACATCGATTCTTTAATACCATATCCGAAGAATAAGCCTAGCAGTAAGCCTGAAATGAAGCTTGCTATAACTCCTCCAACACCGACTATCGCGCTTACTAGACCATATTTTTTCATTCTACTTACATCTGTTTCAACACCTGCTAGGAAAAGTAACGAAATTATTCCCAAGGAAGCAATAATTTTAATGTGTTCTGTTGGTGCTATTAATCCCAGAATTGAAGGTCCAAGAACTATTCCTGCCAAGAGATCTCCTAGAACGGGCGCTTGCTTATATTTGGCAAGAAGTTCTTCAAGTAGTTTAGCCACGACTATTATTATTACCACGTCTAGTAGCATTCTTAGCGATTCAGGTTCCACCGAACCCTCGCCTTCATTACTAGAGAAACTGTAACTTATTGTTAGAATACTTATACTTTATGGTATTAAGAAGTTTAAGCCAGCTTCTTGAAATACTTGATAATAATAGCTTTTACGTTCTTTTAAACACTGAAGCTCTTGATACTAAAAGTAAGGCTTTAATTGAAGGTTTTTAGCAAAGTAGCTCATATAGAAAAGGAGAAATCATAGCTATTAAGTAATGTTTTAAGTTTACTAGATATTGCATGTTTCACATCCTCCGGCGTAATCTTCGGTTACTGCATGGTATTCTTTCTTACCTATTCTGAGCTTTAACGGTATATTCCTGGATATTTTAAGAGGTTTGGGCTTAAGTCTGAATGCTTTATCTCCTAACCCAACGTATATTACCTGTTCTTTCTTGGATTTATCTCTATAAACGGTTATTCCTTTGCATCCTAGCTTCCAAGCTTCCATGAATACTTCTTCTACATCAGAAGCTAAGGCTTCATGTTTAAGATTTACTGTTTTAGAAACAGCGTTATCAACCCATCTCTGAAATACTGCTTGCATTTTCACGTGATTCAGGGGTTTAATATCGTGTGCTACCTTAAATATTTCCTTAAGTTCATTAGGAACCCATTTCACATTAGTTAAGGATCCTTTCTCAGCTATCTCCCAAAGCTTTTCCTCTTCAAACAACCCTTTCTTTCTTAATTCCTCTACGAGAAGTTTGTTTATTTCGAGAAATCTCCCGATACTTATCTGTCTTATGTACGCTACAGCAAATAAAGGCTCTATACCCGAAGAAGTATTAGCTATTATACTTATGCTTCCAGTAGGAGCTATTGTCGTAACTGTAGCGTTTCTCACACCGTATTTTAAAATGTTCTCTCTAACTCTGAACCAATCTACCTTAGGTCTTCTAGACACTATTTCCTTTACCCTTTCGGAAACTTCCTTCACGTTAACAATTTTCTTAAGAGGAATTTGTAGTTCAAAATTCAGCTTTCCTTCGGGAAAAATGCTTTCGTTGAATGCTGGGAACTTTCCTCTCTCCTTAGCAAGCTCTATACTTGCTAGCTTAGCGTTGTACTCTATCCACTCCATGACCTTATCTGCTAAATATAGTGCGTCGGGGGAATCGTATGGTATTTTGAGTTTTATTAGCATATGCGCCCATCCCATAACACCTAAACCAATCTTCCTAGTTCTCTTAGTAGCTTTTTCGATTCTCGGATCAGGATATTTATTAGCGTCGATAACGTTATCGAGAAACCTAATCGCTAACTTTACGGTTTCGGCGAGTCCAGTCCAGTTTATTGTTGGTTTTCCGTTTTCTTCTTTAACGAATTTTTCGAGGTTTATTGATCCTAGGTTGCATGATTCCCAGGGAAGAGCCGGAACCTCACCACAAGGATTAGTAGCATTAATCTTACCTAGTTTAGGTGTTGGATTATGCTTATTTATCGTATCTATGAATACTGCACCGGGGTCTCCTGTTTTCCATGCACAATAAACTATCTTTTCGAAAATTTCCTTAGCTCTAATCCATTTAACATGCGCTCCTTTCTTCTCGCATTTCGTAACTATATCGTACAGGTTATTTGAAAGAGCATTCTTTATTTCCGGACATTCTCTAGGGTTTACGAGGGGCCACTTTTCATCCTTAATAACTGCTTCAATGAATTTATCGTATATTCCGACTGAAATGTTGAAGTTTCTTAAGACTTCTTCTCCGCATTTAGATGTTATGAATTCGACTATGTCGGGATGCCAAACATGCATTATGCCCATGTTTGCTCCTCTACGTTTCCCTCCCTCCTTAATAACCTCTGTTGCCATATCATAGATTTTCATGAAGCTTACGGGACCTGATGATACACCTCCTGTGGATTCTATGAAGTCACCCTTAGGTCTTAGTTCTGAGAAGTCTACTCCTACTCCTCCACCGCTTTTCTGAATGAGCGCTGAAACCCTTAATGAGTCAAAGATTCCGTTTAGATCGTCTGAAACAGGTATTACAAAGCATGCTGAAAGTTGCCCTAGCTTCGTTCCAGCATTCATTAGCGTTGGAGAATTAGGTAGAAACTTGAACTCTACCATTAACTTAAAGAACTGTTCGGCTATTTCCCCTACTTCCCTTGCTGTTTTCCCATAGTTTTTCTCAACAGAGGCTATAGCGTAAGCTACCCTTCTAAACATGTCCTCAGGTGTTTCAGCAATCCTTCCCGTTTTAGGATCTCTGAGCAAATATCTTGACTCTAGTAGCTTAATAGCATTAAAGCTTAATGCTAAGTCTACTCCACTTATTTCCGAAGGATCTCTTCCTACATCCTTATATATTCTCGCTAACGCATAGCACTTAGCAGCTTCAAGCCAAATAGGATTCTTAACTGCTCTCTGAACCATAACTAACTCTACTACATCCGATATTTCACGTGTAGTGAACTCTTCTAAACTTCGTGTTTCAAGTGTTTCAAGAACTTCTGAAACCACTTTGCTCGCTTCGCTAGGATCAATATTAGCGCATTTTAGTGCTTTCGCAATAGAATTCTCAAGTTTCATAAGTGAGAACGGTTCTTCCAATCCATTTTTCTTAATAACTTTAAGCCTCATCGCTCTAAACCTAGTTTAGGAGGTTTACGTTTTAACCTGATATTTTCAAGTATTTGCTCATATATTTCCTCTGAAACACCTGTACCACTTAGTGAATTAAGGAGCTCTCTATACTGCTCTCTAAGTGAGGGGTCAAGGTCTTTTAATGCTTCATCAATTATTCTTCTAATATTTGTTACTTTTTCGGGCTTAATCACTCTACCCATTCACAACACTTCCATAAGATAGTTTCTTAGAAAACACGCCTTTAAATGTACCTCAAACCTTATCATAGCTTAAATCGGACCTTTCGAAATGTTACTGTGAGGAGAAGTAACTTATGGAGGAACCGGTCTGGCTAAGGAAACATAGAGAGATAATGAAGTTTCTTGATAAACACGATCCTAAAAGACAGTTTAGGTTTCGAGGCGATTTAGCTCAGAAATTCAGTAAGCTAAGGGAGGAATTGAGGGACAGCTTCATAGAGTATATTTTAGGCTCCGAAGTCGAAGTAGCTAAAAAATGGATTAAAAAGCTTACAAGGGAGATAGAGGAGTTAACTACTAATTATAATCTTCAAGGTGTTCTATTTTCGAAAGAACTAAGAAGCTTTCTTGAAGATCCTTACGCCCATTTAAGAAAGAAAATATTCAATTACATGTATGATTTGTTTAGAGAGAAAATAGATCATGAAGAATTTGAAAGAGTTGCCGGTGCTGCTCTTAGAACATCTCTTAGAACGAATATGAGATCCATTTATCAAACATGGGTTCTCGCTTCAATACTGAACATACTTTACGAATACTGTAGTTACATAGTTTATCCCGAACATGGCTATTTATCCTTTGAAAGATCAGGTAGGCAAAAGTTAGGATGGATTCCGCCAAACGTGGTAGTCTATGTTAAGGGGAAAGGTTTTCTAAGCTTCTTTATTGAAGCACCTAGACCCATAGGTTGGGAGGATAGCCAAGATTTAAAGAGAGCATGGGGCTTCTACACTGCTCTAAGACCAGACATCCTTGTTTATGGAGGTAAAGTCCTTAATATTGTGAGGTTAGGACATGACCCCCCAATTGAGAGGCCCCATGTTATAATGGAGTGTAAGGAGCTTGAAGAATGGCATGTTAGAATAAGGGATATGAGAGGTCCGTTCGCAAAGCCATTAACGGCTGAAGAGTGGAGGAGTAAGTGGATTCAGGGATTATGGGATGGTTTAGCGGATATTTTAGGGGTAAAGAGAGCTGAAGCTGTGGAGTCTGTAAAGGAGAAGAAAACTCTTAGACTTAGAGAATACCAGGTCGTAACACTATATAGCCGATTCTATAAACCAGACATTATGATTCTTGTGGCTAGAGCTAAAACTCCAAAGGAAATTAAGGAGAAACTTCTTCGAGAAAACATTTTAACCATTGATGAGGTAGGATTCGGTAAGTCAAGGTTGAAAAGAGTTGTTAAAATACTTTTAGATAAGGCGAAACCTGAAGCAGGAAAGATAGCTCTTGAAATACCTTGGGAAACCTACGCCAAAATACAAGCTCTACAACGTAAACTTACGCTATCTAAGAGTACTTTAGAAGTAGAGGAGGTAATTGATAAAATAGTTGATTTCGCTTTAGAAAACATCGATAAACTCAAACAATACTAGGTACCCCATCGATGTTTAAATTCCGCAATAACATTAGCTTTTCCCGGGAAAGCACAAACGAAGATTTCTAGGAAAGGATCAACAATACATCCTTTAAGCACATGTCCTCCATAAACTTCTTTCTCATGTTTAGCTACGACAATATGTAGGTGTGGATAGTATTCACCACTAGGCGATTTGGCAAAATTCCCCTGTAACGAAGCAACCTCTAAAACATGGCCCTCTAACGGTTCAACAGTTATTTCATCATAGCCGTCTCCTCTGAAAACACCTATTCTAGCTTTCCCTAAACCTCCAATGCCCGTAATGAAACCTACTTCAAACCTTGTTTTCGGAAGCAACTTTTCAAGAGATTCCAGTAAGTCTTCGCCCTTCCCAAGCTTAAGGAAGAATACATTATCTGATAGTTGAAGAACTACTCCCATATTTTTTAACCTCCAAAATACTATTTTATGTGTAGTCAAAAAACTCTACTGGTGATACATTGTGGATGAATCGATGGAGGAAATAGTGAGAAAGCTAAGGAAGCATTTAAGATTAGAGAAAAAGTCTATTGAAATGTACAGGTTAACCCTTGAGAAGATAAAATCGCCTGTACTTAGGGAGGTTCTTGAGGGAATACTTATTGATAGCATAGCTCACATGGAATTGCTTAAAGCTTCAATAAACGTTCTTAAAGAGGCTTCAAAAATAAAATTCGGAATCGAAGCCGAAGAAATAGAGGAAAAAGAGGAAACGGAGAAACTAATTAAGGTACTTGAGGAACATTTAAGACTTGAAGAAGGTGCTGTTCAAAACCTTATTAGCTTAGCTGAAAAGGTAAGTATTTACTCAATAAGGGAAACTCTTAGATCACTCTATGAGGACGAGAAAAGACATCATATATTACTAAGAAATATTATTATGGCCTTAAAGGAGCAAATATGAGAAAGTATGACGATAAGGTTGATTCTATCTTGAGAAACGATATTACTTTAATAGTTAATCCTAGGTTGAGTCGAGATGAAGCTGAAAAAATCATTGCTAAGTTGAAAAAGAATCTACCTCTTAATGATAAAATCATTCTTGTTTATCCGAAGAGAAATGCTTTGGAGAGAGCAATTTTAAAAGCTATTTCAAAAGTATTGTTTAAAACAAAAAGTTACATTGATCCCGAACCACTATTCATAATTGTTCCTAAAAAAGAGAAAATAGATACCCTAAACCCCATGGATATTATTGCTAATTATAATGTTGAAGTAGTTAGCATTAACGTTACCGATACCTTAGGATTAATAAACATTCTTAAGTTCATTATAGATAGTATTAGGAAAACTAACTATAGACCCATAAAATTCGCTATAGTTGGTTCTACAGGAATACTTGTTAATGAAGGTATTTTATGGCTACTTGTCACTAACGGTGTAGATGTTAGAATCGCTAGTCCCTTAGCTATTGAAACCTCTATAATGAATAATTTTATACTTAACAACTACTGGACATTTAGAGGGTTTAGAGGAGGAGGTTTTCTAAGTAAAATGGTTAAGTACCATTTTGCAGTGGCAGTAGGAGCTGCAGTTAACTACTTAGTTCTGCTTACACTAACCCTAATATTCAATATACACTATCTCTACGCTAACCTAGTCGGAATTTTTGCAGGATACATCGCAAACTACGTTATAAGCGAACTATTTGTTTGGACTAAAAAATAGAGTGTTCTTATGTGAACCCAGGTTTTCTAACATTAACAACTTCCTTATTTACAAGTGTTGGCGGTATTTCCCCTTTAGCAAACGCTATTAGGTTTTCTGCTACAATATCGGCCATTTTAGTTCTTGTTTCCCATGAAGCACTTCCAGCATGAGGTGCTAGAACAACGTTCTTAAATTTGCATAGTGGATGATCTGGCGGTAGAGGTTCTTGTTCGAAAACATCTAGCGCTGCCCCGGCAATCCAACCTTCCTTAAGCGCTTTAACCAAGGCGTTTGTGTCTACAACGGCTCCTCTAGCTGTATTTATGAGAAACGCTGTTTTCTTCATAAGCTTCAGCTCTTTTTCACCTATCATGTGACGTGTTTCAGGTGTTAACGCTACATGTATTGAAACTATGTCGCTTTCTCTAAGCAGAGTTTCTAAACCAACATATTTTGCTCCAAGCTCCTTTTCCAACTCAGGCTTCCTTTTTCTATCGTAGTAAAGTATTTTCATGTTAAATCCTTTAGCTCTCCTAGCAACCGCTGATCCTATTCTACCCAACCCTATGATCCCTAATGTTTTACCGTAAACATCATATCCTAGCATCATCATAGGATGCCATCCTGTTTTACTATTCCACCACTCACCACTTCTAACATAGTGATCTGCTTCAACGATTCTCCTAGAAACTGCAAGTATTAGAGCCCATGTGTGATCAGCTACTGTTTCCGTAAGAACATCTGGAGTATTCGTAACGTAAATGCCATGTTTTGTAGCGCACTCAACATCTATGTTATCGTATCCTACAGCGTATTGAGCGATTATTCTAAGCCTTGGAGCATTCTCTATTAGATTACAGTCTATTCTATCTGTTAGTAGCGACCCTAAGGCATCAACTTCCCTAACCTTTTCGAGAAGAACTTCGTAGGGTGGTGGTGAATATTTATCCCAAACTTCAACCTCATAATATTCCTTAAGCCTCTCAATAGCGTTGCCGGGAAGCTGTCTTGTTATGAAAAGTTTTGGCTTACCCATAATTCCCAAGCCTCTTTAGGATAATGTGTACAATTCTAAATCTAAACCTTCCCCAAAATAAACTACGACAAACCACCTTAACCTAAAGTTAGAAGTATTTTATTATTTCGTAAAAACTACGTATTTTATTGCATAAGAGATTGTCTAAAGACTCATTTATAATTACGGTTAAGCATCCAAGCTTCAAACCGGCTTCATAATCCCATATGCTATCACCTACAAACACTGTTTCAACAGGTTTAACACCAAGTTTATCCATAGCGATTTTCAATTGCTCCTCTCTATTGAAGCTAATATCTCGTGTAACTACTGCTTCAAAGAAAGATGTTAAACGTAGCTTTTCAAGTATTAATGAAGCTGTTTTCATACTTTGGAAAGTAACTAGCCCTATTTTCACATTTTTACTTCTAATCCTAACAAGAGTTTCGTAAAGTTTTCTATCGAAAACAACATTCTCAGCAGCTTTCATTTCAGCCTCTTCAACGATTCTAAACGCTTTCTTTCTAAGTTCCGGATCGCCTTCAGTTAGCAAGTAGATGCCGTATCCGAGAGGTTTTAGAGGATGATTTGTTTTCAATATTTTTCTTATCTTTTCCCTTAGATAATCCCAGTTTATATTTGTCTTTACTAAGGTGCCGTCGAGATCCGTTATTAATGCCTTATACTTATCCAAGAGCCCCACCTTAAATTCTTAAGGTAGATCTAACAATCATATCTTTAAGCTCAGGTTCTGAAGGTATATGTCCTATGGCCATTAATACACCATTAATTGCTATGCTAGGCGATATTAGAATACCGTATCTAGAAATAACTTCGTCGTCATATACTGATTTAATTAATGTTTTAACATCATAACCTTTGAGCTTCCTAGCTACTTCTGAAATTACGTTAGCTAATTCTCTATCTTCCTCCATGTTTTCAACAAGCAATTCAATAAGCACTAACTTCTTTTCAACCATTTCCTCTTCATCCTTAACGCTTACAGCAAATGTTTAGATGTATGAACTTTTCTAATAAGCATGTAGGGTGTTATTGTTGGTATTTCGGCTTCCCACCATCTAATTTGGTATCTTCTTTCGCCTAAGTATTCAATGTTTCGAAGTATTCTTGGTAGTTTATCTGCTATTCTAAGTTTAGTAACCGCTTTTACTATTTTGCCATTTTCTATTAAGAATAATGCATCTCTAGTTACTGTTGAGAATAAACCCTCAACATAGTTTTGCAATCTGGTATACCAGTTGTTCGTAACTAATATTCCCTTTTTAACCTCGCTAACTAGCTCATCTAAACTTAAACCTCCAGCTTCGACCTCTAACGACCAAGGATGAGGATTTATCCATCCAGCATTACCAGTAGATTCTACACCATACTTTCTAGCTGTTTTGCTGTTATGTAGAAATGTTTTAAGAACACCCTTCTCTACTATGGTGTTTCTTCTTGTAGGTACTCCTTCAGCATCAATTAAGGTCATAGAATATGATTCGGGATTATGCGGGTCATCAATAAGTGTTAGTTTTTCTGAAGCCACAAGGTCGCCTATTTGATTATTAGAGAATATTGATAATCCTAAATCAACTCTGAAAGCCGAAGCCATGGAACCAACTACGTTCATAAGATTAGCTACGATCATGGGTGAAAGTATTACATCATATACGTCAGCTGCAACATTCTCTCTTCTACTAGATTCTATAGCATATTCTGCAGCTATTTTAGTTGCTTCAACAATATCTTCTCTTCTTAAAATTCTCCCAGCTGAAGCCCATTGTCCGCTTCCCTCACCCTTAAATACTCTAACGTAGAATTCGTAATTACCGTAAGTTTCTAATGTTTCAACATTAGCTGATGTAGCTAAAGCTTTTAACCCCGCTGCAACAGTAAAGACCCCAGCTAGCTTATCTATATCGTAGGTTAATGCTGTATTCAATATTTCCTCTGAAAAATCTTCAGTATTTTCTAAAGCTTTAACTATGGATTCATGGAATTCTCCAATACGCTTAATTTTTGTTTCGATTTGTGGTAATGGAGCATAATATTCTGATGGTTCAGAAAGTTTTATCTCAGAAATGTAGTTTCTAATGTATTTCAATGCTTCATCTTCATTAGAAACTTCAAAATTTAAAGTTGCAATTCTCTTATCCTTGGCTAAATAAACAGATATACCAATAATATTCCAATTTTGCATAATACTTGGCTGACTGTTTGCAAATTTCACCATAACCTTGTTCTTATAGTTAACGATTGCGGCTGTATCGTCATAGCCTTGTTTCAATGCTTCCGAAACTACCTTTTTAGCTAAATTTAGAACTTTACTTTCATCTAATTTACTTATCAATGTGGTGCAACCCCTAACATTATGTTTTTCAATTTAACATTCGGGCCGCCAAACCATACTGGAACTCCTTGTGCTGGTTCACCTTTACCGCATGTTCCAGCATGAAACTCTAAGTTCTTATCTACAGCTTCTATATTTGAATAGAAACTTTCTGTAGTTATTTCTAATACAGGATATTTTACGTAGCCCTTTATTTCACCGTGCTCTATCAGGTAAGCTTCTAACCCAACATATCTTTGACTCCATCTTATATCGTCAATGTTCCATTCCATAAACGATTTAATGTAAACACCGCATTTTACATCTTCAAGAAGTTCTTCGAAACTTAATCCTCCGGGTTCTAAATACGTATTTGACATTCTAATTATAGGTTCTGATGTGTAATCTGCTGCTCTAGCTGAACCATTACTTTCTACTCCGAAAACCTTAGCTGTCCATCTATTATGTAAGAACTCGTTTATTACACCGTTTTTGTAGAGATATTTTGGTCTCGCCTTAACTCCTTCATCATCATAAAGGTAGTAACCATAACTCCCAGGTATTGTTGGATCATCTATCACAGTAGCTTTTTCTGAACCTATTTTCTTACCGATCATATCTTCCTTAATGAAACTTTCTCCTGCTTGAGCAGCTTCCCTACCTAGTATCCTATCTGCTTCGCTAGGGTGCCCACACGATTCATGAACAATAAGTCCAACAACTTCACTACCAACAACCACATCTACTTTACCCTTAGGAGGACTTACCCCCTTCAAGAGAACTTCTTCAAGCCTCTTAGCTTCTTCAGAAACATTTCTAACTAAATCCCACTTCTCAAGAAGTTCTAAGCCTCCACTACCGCCTTTCTCAAAAGTTCTTTGCATAGTTCCTTTCTCAGGGGAGTGAATAGTATAGCCTCCATAAACCATAACTCTGGGAATAATGCTTTCTACTTTAGCTCCTTCACTTGTTATAAGATTTTTTCTTTCAATAGACTCCACTTGTTCTATAAAAAACGTTTGTAACTTAGCTTTTTTCAAAGAGCTTCTTAAGTTGTTGAGTAATTGTTTATAATGCTTAATTTTATCTTCAATACTAATGTCTTCAAACTTTATCTTAGGTTTTACTTCGTATTTTACTTCTTTAACTTTAACGTTAGCAAACTCTATAGGTTCCTTATACTGTTTAGCGAGAGCTCTAGCTTTAATTACAGCGTTCTTAACGGTCTCTTCAAGTGCTTCCCTGGTTAAAATGTTTGTTGAAGCAAAACCTAATGAGCCTTTCACTAAAACCCTTATACCTACTCCTTCACTAACGGATTTTCCAATACTTATTACCCTATCAAATCTCATAGCAATATAGGATTCTGTAAGCTTATGGTAGCGAGCTTCCACATAATCTGCTCCTTCACCTAAACCAACATCAATAACATACTTTAGTAACTCCTCCATTTCCAAGAAACCTACAAGTTAATTCTTGCTAAAATAGAAGGTAATTGTTTCTAAAAAATTTATTTGCAAAATTTCTCAATTAAATAAGAATATTAGGTGTTAAAACATATATTACGTCTTCAGGTTGGCTAAACATTACAATATTTTCTAAAGCGTTTTCTTTAGATGAGGCAATATAGTTTGGTGACGAAGCCTTAAGCAACGTAATGCATGTATCAAACTCACTCTCTATTCTATAACATTTAATTTTCGAAACTTCATAAGCACCGTAAACTACGGCCTTAAAAGCTTCTTTAACCGTTGTTTTAAAGTCCCAGTAGCTACTTCTAATGAACCTTATTAATTCTCTTAACTCGTCAAAGAAGTATCCCGAAGAACATGTTAGAGAACATGATCCTAACGCTAATGGAACATTATTCTCAATAAACTCTCTTATAGGAGGGAAGCCTCCGGGAGAAAGCAATAAGCTACATTGAGGAGTAATTACGACCTTAGCCTTTGCCTCCCTTATTAAATTTATTTCCTTATTAGTTACCCATTCTAAACCTACTAGAACAGTGTTTTCTCTAAGCCCACCCAACTTCTCAATGTAGCTTACGGGGAAATCGCCAAACCTTTTCTTAAACGAGAAAACATAGTTTCTAGTGTTTGAAATGTGAGTAGATACCGTAGATGCCTTATTCTTCCTAACTACTTCTGCGAAGAATTCTGGAGAAATACTTCTTAAGGAGTCTACATGTAGGAAGCGCTCACTAAAATAAGTTCGTTTTTCATCTCTGATATATCTACCGCTAATTATAAAGGGTAATTTAAGCTTACGCATATTAAATTCGGAAGGGTCAAATGTTATAATTGTTGAATAACCGTTCCTTATAATAAAGGAACTTACAGAATCTATGTCAAAATCGAGTTTGGTTTTGAAAACATTGTTCCAAAAGCTATCCCAATTATCGTTTAAAAACTTACCCCTTAGGTTATACGTGAAAATATGGGCATGTACATCAATAATTCCGGGTACAGCTATAAGCTTAGAGCAGTCAATTAGTGGTTCGTCCTTCTCCGGTAATAAACCTCTTCCAACCTCAACTATTTTCCCATTACTTATTTTTATATCAACATTTTCTTCAACAAACCTTTCTTCAGTGTTTAGAATAGCGTATTTACAATTTTTTAATATCATTTCTTAACCAACTCCACTTTATCTACAATGTATTTTCCCTCATATTCTGAAATTACTACTTTCCTACCTTGAACCTTGAGCGCATATTTGAAGAGTGGTGCGTCTATTACGAAGGTTTCTGCTTCACCGCCTTCAAATGCTGGATTGAATCCGTATTTTCTAGATCTTGAAATAACCTCTTTAACTACTTCTTCATCTATTACTCTGCCTAAGAATTTTAGTGGTAGACCGTAAGCCCTTATTTCAATTATTAACGCCTTTATCCCATGTTTAACTATGTCTCTAATGTAATCTTCTTGATTCTTCCTCCATAGAGGACTATACACTGCTAATCCTAGTTCTTCGGAAACCATGTTTATATTCATTCTTTGGTAATCTGAAAGTAAAGCTCCTGTAACTACTATTTCGACACCATACTTTTCCTTAGCAGTTTTCAAAGCACGTTTAAGTTCGTTAAGTTCCTTATCTTTAATACCTGATGTTTCAACTTTTATTTGAGGTAAACCTAGTGCTTTAGCTTGGTAATCAGTGCAATCTATCATTGGATAGTGGAACATCCATGAGTTCTCTCTTCTAGGTTTAAGCGTTATTAAGCATTTTACATTAAACCCCTTAAGGTATGCTATATGGAGAGCGTAGTTGCTATCTTTACCTCCCGAATATAGTGCACATGCGTTCACAAATGTTGCCTCTTAATTCCTCTGAATTACTACTTAAGAAACAGAATTATATTTGCTAACACCCAATATAGTTAAGCAAATAACCATAAGGACAAGGTGATATATGCTATGGGGTCTACTGAAGAACTATTGCTAAGCTTAATGCTTGCTTTAGCATTAGCTATGATTGTTGGTAAACTATTTGAAGAACTGTTTGTGAGATTAAAGTTCCCTCCAGTTATAGGTGATTTGCTAGCAGGTCTTATTTTAGGAACAACGTTTCTAGGAATATTTCCCATAAACGATATTGTTAAGGTTATTGGATGGTTTGGCGTTATGATCCTACTGTTCTATGCCGGATTAGAGACAAGATATCGTGATTTTATAAGGAACCTTAAACTTTATGGTATAATCACCTTAGGTGAAGCTATTGCCGCATTCGCAATAGGATACCTTGTAGGTATAGCTTTCGGCTACCCTCCAAGATCAGCTTACTTCATAGGTGCAGTATTAGAAGCTACCAGTATAAGTGTTAGTGTAAGAACACTTATTGAAATAGATAAGCTAGGTACTCCTGAAGGATACACTGTTCTCGGAGTAGCTGTTTTAGACGATTTAATAGCTTTAATAACAATAGTTGTTGGCGCAACCTTCATAACAACAGGTAAATTTGATGTAGTAACATTAGCTAAAACTGCGTCTCTCGCCTTACTCTTCTGGATATTAACAGTTATAATTCTCCATAGACTCTCAAACAAGATATTGTCGTTAGCTTTCAGTATGCATGTTGAAGAAGCAATGGCATCTATTCTCTTAGGAATACTTGCTTTAGCAGCCTACTTAACAAAATACTTCGGACTATCACCCTTAGTTGCGGCTTACGCTACAGGACTTGCTTTCTCCGAAGCTAGAGGTATTAGAAGAGTTTCTGAGAAAATGCGTTTCCTCTCAATGATTTTCTCCATTATATTCTTCATGATAACAGCTGCAGAACTAGACATTAAACACACAATAAATCTGGAGTACATACCTTTCTACTTAGCAATGATAGGAGGGGCTTTTCTCGGAAAAACACTTGGAGGAGGACTTACATCATTTATAATAGGTTATCCTTTATCAGCATCGCTACGTGTAGCTGTAGGTTTGTTTCCGAGAGCAGAATTCTGCATAATAGCAGCATACATGGGTTATTCATATGGAATATTAGGTGCGGAAGTGTATTTAGCTGCGTTATTAATAGTTCTAATAACGAATTTTATAACTCCTCCTATGCTAAAATACGTTTTCGAACATGGACCGCCAACTAAACATATTGAGTTTCGCTGGAAAAAATTACTATTGAAAAGAGGGAGAAAACATGGCAAACAATAAAGGCGGTAACGTTCTAGAAAGATTCTATATTGCATTAGAGGAAGTTCTCGAAATGAAAATAGCTGATTTTCTAAAGGAGTTC
>Ga0190363_1000057_pt1 | contig 58888 bp, 60 predicted proteins | sample 48721867_MG_FD_161272 | JGI IMG/M metagenome (GOLD analysis project Ga0190363, IMG submission 161272) | Hydrothermal vent microbial mat bacterial communities from Southern Trench, Guaymas Basin, Mexico - 4872-18-6-7_MG | ecosystem: Environmental > Aquatic > Marine > Hydrothermal vents >...
ACATATGCGTATGGCGGGTTTACAGCATAAATGTTCTTTACAAGGACTCTTTTCTTCGGTTTTTCCTTTTTCACCTCTGCAGGGATAGTTTTGGCTACGGCTTTTTCCTTCCCTAAACTGGTATCTGAACTATTGTTCAATTTTCTCTTTATCTTCTCTAAAATACCCATTCAGTTTCCCTAAAACATTTCTTTCTAACTATTCCAAGTATATTTAAAATTGACTGCTTTAAAGTAAATTTTGCTATAGCAGGTATTTTCGCCCTATTTACACCTAGATTAGTACGGTACTTTCCTAAGCTGTTCTATTCTCACTCCTTGTGCTCCTATGGAGTATGTTACTATGAGGCTTTTTTTAGGCATTTTCTTGTGCTTCTTAAATAGCATTAAATACCTTACTTCAGTACCGATAATACTTACCTTAAGTTCAACTATTACGTCAAACAATCTTTCCATGACCAATAATACATCATCTCTTATTACATTAGGAGTTACTTGTAAAAATATACATGTATTCCATGTTTTTGCGTAGTGCTTTAGTTTCATAATACCTTCGTACGACATTTCTGCTAACGATGATGCGTCAATTATTATTACGGACTTTGATAATTCTTTGTTAAGTATATTCCACAGTTCGTCAATATTAGCTGCAGAATAGTATTCCCACAAGTATTCCCTTTCAGCGGTCCGTATGTCTAAACCCACGTTTATTGCTGCTTCTCTATAATCTTCCACATCGTCTCCTAGAACAATATATGTTACTCTCATACCAGCCTTAGAAATACTATACCCTATTCTATGTAGGAGAAGGTAGGGATAAGTATTTGGTGAACCTTCAACTAGTATAGTTGTTCCCGGTTTTAATGTGCCCAAATACTCGTCTAGAACGGGTATACCTAGCCTTATAGGTCTCTCCAATAGGTACACCCTTCAGATACCTAGCTATTGTGTTTTAACTTAGCAAAATATATATTGTTACAGATACTATACGACTATTAAAATTCTTTAAAAGGGAAAAAGAAAAGAGTATTATGTTCTTTTTATTTTACTTCTACGTTGCCCGAGCTACGTTTACTCGATAAGCTTTACTCTAAGCAGTTCTTTAATGATGAAATTCACAGGTTCTTCAAGGTCTTCTCTTTTAATCCCTGTAGCATCAGCTACCTTATCTATTATCTCATTAACTGTTAATTCTCCGCTACATAGAAGCCATATGTAAAATGCCGCGGGGTTTAGCGTATAAGCGTGATCCTCATCTAAACTAATAATGTATCCTTCGTCGCTTCTTCCTACAGGTGTTCCTCTTCTCACAGGTTTTTTACCTAAAATTTCTTCCGTCATTATTACTCCCTTCGCCCACCTTTTCTACCGAATTTTTTAAATGACATTCTCTTGTAGGGGCGTCTAGAGGTTTCAGCTTTAGGAGAGTTTTCCGGGATTTTATTAGAGGCTACAACTTCGCTGTCATCAAGTCTTACTATTTCCCCTTGTTTCCCTATGTTTAGTTGAGCTACTCCTCTAAATGCTGTGACGAATGCTTTTTTAAGTCTAATAACTTCTCCCGCCTCAATACTACCAGCTTTCCGACCCCAAAGGGTCATTCTTGTTCTTCCGGTTTCATCGCCTACAAGTGCTTCCGATATTACTCTAGAACCTTTTCTTGTCTGGATAACCTTAGGTTTACTTGCCTCTAGAACTCTTACCTTTATTGTTATGTTGTCCATTCCAGGTTTGAGGTCCTTAATTTTTACTTCTTTACCCAAATGTTTTCCACTCTTTCACACTTAGCGTCCCAGCAAGAAATCGTAAACGATTTCTTGCGGGACAAGTCCCATTTATAGGCCGTATTATATAAACTTTATCCCGTAAGAAATGCTATATATAAGCCAGCTACTTCAACAGGCAGTGTTAGTATCAGTAATTGCCAAATTATTTGTTTTAATATGTCGCTTTCTGCTCCAGCAGCTTTTGCGAAGAAAATTTTGTTTATTATTGCCGAGCCTGTAGCTAGGAGAGCTGCTGCAAGAGCTGTATTTACTGCTATTTTCTTTGCTGATAAGAGGGAAAACACTGTGAAGATGAGGGCTTCAGCACTTACAAGCCCTCCGAAAATTGATGAAACTATTACTCCATGTTCTCCAAAGGCGAAGGTAGCGTACGTTACTATTATGAGCATTGCTGTAAATATTAGGAGAGCTCTTAGGGCTATGGAGTAACTTATAGGCTTAGCTATTTCCATGCCTTTAATTTTCTCCTCGGAAATAGGTATTGGTGCTGCAAATGCCAGCTTAACCATAAAGTATCCTTCAAGAGCGGATATTAGGAACGCTATGGCGAAAATCATGAAAGAAACTTCACCGAATATTATATATCCTACAGTAACAGCTAACATTACGAGAGTTAACATAATATTTCTAAAAACCATAGCCGTAGAAGCTATTATTATACTTCCAGAAACTATAGAGTTAGGAATCCTCAGATGCTTTCTTAGTTTAATTATACTTACAACTGCTGCTTCGCTGTGGACTAGTCCTCCGAAGAATGAGAAGTACTCTATTGCTTTAGGCCCTTTGATCTTCACTAGAAAGTATCCTAGCAATGAGAAAACTAAAATAACAACGAAGAATATGTAAAGAACTTTAAAGTTGATTACATGCAGGAATGGATCATAAACATCAACGGCAAGAAATGGGCCTAGAAGAAATACTATGATGCCTATTTCGAGCATTGAAAGAAGCTCCTCATACGTTATGAACCTTATTAGAGCTTCTATTCTTAGCTTCGTAGCTAACATGAACGTTACGAAAACTGATGTTGCTATCGCCTCTACTAGTCTATCTAAGCCTATGAGTACGCCTATAGCAAATGCTATGCTTAGAGCTAAAGGGGTTGTTATACCCGCTTCTCTTAGGATAAGCATTCTGTAGGCGCTGTAGAGAACTATTATTGAAACAGCTAGCGCTGTTATTGCAATGGGCATTATTCTAATAAATTCTATGAACACTGTTGTTTGACCAAGAATCTGAGGGATAATTGTAGAGAACAGTCCTAAAATGCTTATGAAACCAAAACTTCTAACTCCAGGCGGAAATCCCGCACCCTCACCCTCTTCCCTTAAAGTTGATGTTTTGGCTTTCTCTCTTTCCAATCCTATAAGTGCACCAGCTAGGAAGCTTATAAGGATCTTAACTAATAGGTGCCACTGATCTATACTTGGTAAAAATAATGCTTCACCTTCCATGCTTAAAACATTCTCCACACGGCTTTTGCATTTATTTTAAGTATGGAGAGACATATTTATGGATTTCCTAAACCCCAAGATATTTATGGGGAGTGTTTTGAGTATAAACTTTAAGATAGAAGTGATTCAGCTACCTTTACCTGAAGGGGTTAATATCATAATAGGTCAAAGTCATTTCATAAAATCTACAGAGGATATTTATGAAGCCATAGTAAATAGTTGTCCATCAATAAAGTTTGGCTTAGGTTTCTGTGAAGCAAGCGGTGATAGGCTAGTAAGATATGAAGGCAATGACGAAGAATTGAAGAAGCTAGCTGCAGAAGCATGTCTGAAAATAGGTGCTGGCCACATATTTGTTATATATTTGAAGGGAGGTTGGCCGATAAATGTTCTCAACGCATTAAAGAATGTTCCAGAGGTTACTAGAATTTTTGCTGCAACGGCTAACCCTATACAAGCAGTAGTTATTGAAACGGAGCAAGGTCGTGGTCTTCTAGGGGTTGTTGACGGATATAAGCCTGTGGGAATAGAGACTGAAGAGAAAATTAGGGAGCGAAGAGAATTTCTTAGGAGAATCGGTTATAAGCTTAGATGACGTTTGAATGGCTTCTTAAAAATAAATTATTTCATCTTTTTCTAATAGCTATCATGTCCATTGTATGTTCAGCTATGTCCTCAGCATCTACAAGCATTCCTCTAAGTCGCTCAATTATTAATCTTAGGAGAGGTGTATCTTTGTCTGTTGTGCTAACTGTTGAAACTATTCTCTCTATTTCTTCTTCTAACCCCATGTACTTTGTTGCTCTTTCGATAGCTCTTAAAGCCATATTATCGTTCATACTGTAGAGAGCGTTCATAGCTTCATTGAATACCTCTATTACTGCTTTAGTTAGTTCTTCTATCTTAGATTTTAGTGGGTCATAGGGTTTCTTGGTAAGTTTAATTATCTTGTCTGAAATGTACGCTGTGTGATCAGCTATTCTTTCAACATTCCGAGCTACCATTGCTAGGTTTATTGCGTCTGCTGGTTCTTCTAATCCTACGTCAATCATTATTCTTCTATCTTGTAGCGATAGGTTGAGTTGTCTTATAAACAGGAAATAGAATCTGTCTATTTCGTCGTCTCTCATTATTACGTCCCTTGCTAGGTCCTTATCTAAGTTTAGAAATGCTGTTATAGTGTCTTTGATCATGCTCCATACTAGTTTATGCATTCTTTGAAGAATGTTAATTATTTTTAGTTCTTCGACATTAGCAATAACCTGTATTACCAGTCCCTCGGGAATATCTTCAACAACCTCTGCTCCAACAAGATATCTTCTTATAAAATCTCTAAGAATCTTCTTATCCTCTATAGGTGCTGTTCCATCCTTAACAACTAACTTAATTATGTCTCCTCCAGCAACATATGATGCAACGAGCATTCTTATTGCTCTGTTAATTGACCATTCCTTGCTCTTTATGCCTAGCGTTACCTCTTTTCTCTTAGAAGCTTCTTTTAAAGGCATTAGTAATAGGGTATTGTCATTTTGCGCATAAACGACTATAGAGTCTCCGGGATGAAGTCCAGCATTAGTTACCCAATGCTTCGGCAGCGAAACAATAAATGTTGAACCACCTGTTACCTGTATTTTCCTTATTTCACCGAATTCTCTCCTACGACGTCCTGCCAAATAGTTCACCTAATTCACTAATAAACAAATATCCTTGTCTAATATACTCGGGTGTAGTATATATCTTTGTAGTTTCAACGTGGTTTAATCAAAACAAGATTTAATAGATTATTTAAATAACCATTTTTCTTCAGGCATATTAAGCTCCTTAGCTGAAGCTTTCTCGTCCCTCTTGTAAGAACAACCTTTAACTATAACTACGGGGATTTTCTCTTTTCCTTGACCCATAAGAAGCTCCGCTGCGGAAGCTAATTCATCGGCTACAGCTATTACTGTTACTCTAAACGTGTAACCATAAAGGTCAGGTTTACCTCTATAGTCTCTGAACGGGCTTATTCCTGATATCCCTATAGCCATATTTATCATACCTTCTCTTAATGGTCTGCCGTAAGTATCAGTGATTATTACTGCTACATCTTTTCCCGTAAGCTCTTTAATTCTTAATCTTATTTTCCTAGCTGAGAAGTCGGGGTCTTTAGGGATTAAAGCTACTATCTCCTCTGTTCCAGCAATATTCGAAGAGTCGACACCAGCATTAGCGCAAACGATACCATGTTTTGTTCTCACAATTATGTGTCCTTCTTTGGAAAGTTTCACTATTTTATCCGATTCTTTGAGAATTAATTCTACAAGTCTAGGATCTTTCCCAGTGTATTTCGCTATTTCCAATGCTCTCTTCGAAGGCGTTATACTGTTTAAGTTAACTATTCTTCCCTCTGCCTTAGACACTATTTTATGGGTTACAATAATTATGTCTCCGTTCTCAATACTTACGTTCTCCCTTCTGCATGCGTTAACTATCAATTCCCCTATGTCATCACCCTTCTTAACTTCGGGTATCGTTTCTAAGCCTATAAGCTCTATTTTCTTAGCCATAAATTAACCCTCCTTAAACCATCTTAATGGTTTAATATAGTCTTTACCTTTAGCTTCAGCTGAGCCCACTACCAGCCTATAATGTGTTTTTCCAGTTTTTACTTCAACAACCTTCTCTACTTTACCGTATGCAATGAATTTTTCTCCTTCTTTAAGTAGTCCTGCGTAGAGACCCTCGAAGGTAACTACTTCACGTATTTCTCCTTTAAATGAGCCCTCAATTATTTCTACATTGTTAACAATATAGGTTGCAGGTAAGAATATGGAGTCTGAAATATTCTTAACTACACCTTTTATTTTAACTAGGCAAATAGGTTCATATATTCTGTCCCCATACTTTTCCTTAATCTCATTACTGAGCTTAGCCGGGTGCAAGGAAAACGCTCTTTTCCCTTTAAAGACCAGCCTCATTTTCTTCTCCATGTAGAGTTTCATAGCCTCACTAGGCGTTAGAGGATGATGCTTCGAAATCTCAAACGCCCATTTTTCTAACGTCACCCTATTAGGTAAAGACACATATCCTTTGTTTAATACTTGATTTACTGCTTCAAGAAGCTTAAACGAGTTATCTCTACCATAAATCATTAGGTCTATATCAGAGTATTTGGGATTATGAATACCTAAGAGAATTGAGCCTGAAATCCCGAAATACTTTAAGTTAACGCCTGAAATTTCTGATAGATAACTCACTAATTCTGCTAAATCTTTCTCAAGAGAATCTTTTTGCTCATACATGATCTTTCTCAGTCTTTCTTCAGGAACATAGTGTACTTTTATTTCACCTCTAGGTACACCTATGAATTTTATGTTGAAGTACTTATCGAAATATATGTAGTTTGGCTTACTTTTCTTAAGAATCCTCATAGAATCCATTACGGCGACGCTACTGTAATATTTCAGAACTCTATCGTACTTTATTTCTCTACGTTGCCATATTGTTTCTTTAGATGAGGGAATGTACTTTAAGTAAGCTAAGACTCTATCTGGAGGATGAACATAACCTACAACGCAAAACAAGTATCCGTCTCTATCTTCAATAAAATCTCTATCTCTAAACTCCTTAAGCTCCCTCATTTTAGAAAATCCTCGCAAACCATGTAGTCTTTAGGAGAACCTCCTATAACTATTCTGTAGTGGCTTATTTCGTTATTCCTTAGAACAGCTTCAACTTTACCTCTGATAATGACGTTCTCTCCTTTAATTGCTTGTTGACAAAATCTACCTCTAAATGAAACTACTTCAATTAGTTCTTTGGATTTTATTGGGTATTTCATCTTAGATTCTATGATTTTCATACAATCTATAGTGTACTTTACAGGTGTGAATATTGCGTAAGCATCATCTATCACATTCGCTCTGATCGTGGCTAAGCCTATGTTTCTGTAGCGGTAGTAGCCGTAGGGTTTATGGTCTTTTAAGTCTCTGATAAATCTTACAAAAAATTCCCTACCTTGAAATGTTCCTTGAAATATTTTCCTTCTCTCATGTCTAATGAAAGTCTTGAAGTCCATAGTTTCATAGGCTTTTCTGAAAACATAGAGGTTTCTGTATTGCTCCTCGCTGAAGCTGCTAAGTACACCCTTCTCGAAGAGATGTTTGAGTGCATCTACGACTTTGAAGGATTCTCTGGTTCCATAAACTACGATGTCTATGTCACTATTATCTTTATGTAAACCCACCATGATTGAGCCGCTAATTCCTAGTTTTTCTAGTGGTACATTAGCTTCATAGGATATTGTTGATGCAAGCTTTAGTGCTAAATATTCTACTTTGTCTAATTTTTCAACGTTATGTAGAAGTTCCTTAAGTTTTAAATCGGGTTTATAATGTTTAACTATGTTGTCCTTAGGTACCTCACATAATTCCATGTCGAAGACGGGATCATATATGATGTAATTCCTAAGATGTTCTCTTAAATAATCATACCTCTTGTCTAAGTCGTAAATTTTAACGTATCTTCTATTATCAGTTTTCCTTACCCTATTACCCTCTTTATGAGAAATGTATCTAGGGAATGCAATAACCCTAGTACTTGGATGCTCAAAACCCTTAACATCAAATATTATCCCGTTAACGTCCTCAATGAAGTCTCCTTCAATAAACATGGCGGTTTCTGTCATAGCCTGTATTCCTTCCTTAATTTCTTTAAAACTTCACTGGTGTTATAAGATGTGTTTGAATTTACTACTTGTTTAAGGTCTTCGGGTGTGTCTAGGTCTATTAGTGTTGTTTCTGAAAGGTATGTTTTTACGAATATTTTCTTCTTACGAGCTTCTTCTACATGTTTTCTAAAGCTCATAGGCCCGTATTTCAAGTTTATTATTGCTGGAGGATGTTGAATCATGATATTTGTTCCACCGTCTGCTGAAGGAGCTAAAACTACTGAGTTATATGTTTGGGCTAAATGTATTACGTGACTTATATCCCATGGTTTTATTGAAGGTAAATCCGCAACAGTTATAAGTATAGCATTAGGGTTAAACATGTTTAGAACATAGTTCAAAGATTTCCTTAATGCAGGTAACTGGCCTACGCCGTTGTCGTGAAGTACCTTTATTTTGCTTGATAGGGCAGTTATTTCGTTTATATCCTTGTTAGGCGTTGTGATTATAATTTGCTTTACTTCGCAATTTGAAGCTAAAGCTAAAATTACGTCTTTAAGCATAGCTTTACTAAGCTCTATTCTAGCTTCTCGAGAAAGCACTTTTGCTAAACGAGTTTTCGCTTTGCTAAATTCCTTAACAGGAACTATCGCTACTATCTCCATTACTTAACAGCTCAAGCTGTTTACTTTAGGCTTTTTGCTAAATCTAGAACTTCCTCTGCTAATTTAACTTTATCCTTCAAAGTAAGCATTATAGTATTTGTTGCCTTGGCTTTAATCTCGTATTTTCTCTCTATTTTCTCTACATAAACTTTATCTGCAACATCTATTATTATGCCATCTAAAAAGTCCTTATAAATTTCCACAATACCTATAGGTGATGGGTCATAGCCTAGGGCTTTCATAAATTTATCTGCAGGCCCCGAGACAGGCTTACCTGATATTATCGGTGAAACCGCAACTATAGGAACTTCTGTCTTTCTTAATGTCTCTCTTACTTTCTTCAAGTTTATTATCGGGCCTATGCTATTAATGGGATTACTTGGACCTATAATTACAATTTCAGTGTTTCTTATAGAATCAATAACTCCTGGTGCTGGTAATGCCCTTTCTAGACCGGGAAACTTTACATTATAAACTTCAGGTTCTGCCCTATACTTTACCAAGTATTCTTGAATATTCATTACACCTATATCTGTTTCAACTATTGTTTTAACCCTGTCGTTGCTCATAGGCAATATTGTTGCTTTAACACCTAGTTTTCTTGAAAGATATTTCACTATTTCATGAAGCTTAAGTCCCTTCTTTAGCAGATATGTTCTAATAATATGTGTTGCTAAGTCTTTATCTCCTATGCTGAACCATGTCCATTCAGCATCGTACCTAGTTAGTTGTTTTAGCGCGTAGAACGTATCACCCCGTATTCCCCAATACTTTTCTGTATCGAGAACATTTGCAAACAGGTAGAGTACAGTATCTACATCTGGAGAAACGTAGAGGCCATTCCACCATATGTCATCTGCTGTATTTACAATAACAGTCAGCTCTTCATCTCTAACTAAGTGTCTTAAGCCTTCAATAAGTTTTGGTGTTCCGGTGCCTCCACTTAATATGGTGATCATGAAATATCTCCGTAATGGTTAGTACTCGATAACCCATGTAGTCTTATCCTTCGCATCAAAAAGTTTCACGCCAACCTTGGCTAGTTCCGCTCTTATCCAGTCAGATGTTTTGTAGTCTTTTTCCATTCTAAACTTATGTCTTATTCTAACTATTGTCTCAATTACCTGGTTAAGTTTTTTCTCAACATCCGTTGTTGGCGCTAGGTATTTATCTAGAATTCCAAGTACCATGTTTAATTCTTTAATGAACTCCATAATACTTAGTGCTATGGGAAATGCTGGTTTTTGTTCTATCATTTTGTTAGCAAAGCTTATGAATTTATGTACGTAGGGCATTGCTTTAGCCATATTAAAGTCATCATCCATACTATCGTAGAAACCCTTTCTTATACTAGCCATTTCTTTAGCAAAACCTTTGGTATCATAGTTTACCTTATGTGGTGAACTTTCATCCCTTAGAACTTTCTTTACTTTCTCCGTAAGTATGACAAATCTTTCGTACAGTACCTTCGCTTGTTCCAATCCTTCCCAGGTAAAGTCCATGGGACTTCTATAGTATGAGCTTAGTAGATAAAGTCTAAGAACTTCGGGCTTATACTTCTTGAAAACATCATATACGGGTATGATGTTTCCTAGGCTTTTGCTCATTTTCTCTCCTTTTATCGTCAAGTAGCCTACATGAATCCAGTATTTTACCCAAGGCTTTACTCCAAAGCATGCTTCACTTTGAGCTATCTCATTTTCGTGATGGGGAAATATTAAGTCTTGGCCCCCGCCATGAATATCAAACTGTTCTCCTAGATATTTACTGCTCATAACAGAACATTCTATATGCCATCCAGGCCTACCTGGACCCCATGGGCTGTTCCACCATGGTTCTCCAGGTTTTGCTTTCTTCCATAATGCGAAGTCGTATGGTTTTCTTTTCTCTTTAAGAAACTCGTCTTCCTGTCTCCACTCTTCTCTATGTTTTCTCTTAGAAAGCTTACCGTAATCCTCAAACTTATCTACGCTAAAATACACACTTCCATGACTCTCATAGGCATATCCCTTCTCCATAAGCTTACTTACAAAGTCTATAATGTCCTCAATATGCTCAGTTACTTTAGGCATTACATGAGGCATTTTTATGTTAAGCTTAACTATTACATCTAGGAATTCTTCAGTATACTTCCTAGGAACCTCTTCCCACGGTACATTTAGTTCCTTTGCCCTTCTAATTATTTTATCGTCTATATCCGTGATATTCATTACATGGAATACTCTGTAGCCTTTTAGTTCAAGGTATCTTCTAATGAGGTCGAAGACTATGTATGCTCTGGCATGGCCTATGTGCGTATGATCATATGGTGTTGGTCCACAAACGTACATTCTAACTAGACCAGGTATTAAGGGCTCAAATACCTCCTTTTTCCCTGTTAACGTGTTTGTTACCTTAAGAACCATCTTGACCACGTGTTTTTAACTTAACTCAAAAACCTACATTATGTGAGGAAAGATAAAAACTTGATGCTTGAACGTAATTACTATATATTCAAAAGCATTTTTAGAAATAGATAAATTAACGCTAATATAACATCTCACACAGTCTCTGTAGCAGACTAGGAGGCAAACGCTTATTGACAATAACGCTTGATACAACAGTTAATAAACTACTTAGAAAGGTTAGGATTACAGAAAATTCTGCAATAGTTTTTAAGGACACCGTAGCTTGCGATGGTCACGATGATGAAGCTATTTTACGCATAGTTACTCATGCTCACCAAGATCATTTATGCGGTTTAAGAGAGAGTATTAGGAAAACACCGTTAATAGGTATGACTGAAGCAACTTACGATATTTTGAAGGCATTAGACTACGATATTCCTGAAAATAAAACCTTAATTTTAGATTATGGTAAAGAGGTTAAAATAAAGGATGTAATAGTTTCCCTTCATAAAGCAAAACATATTATTGGCGCCGCTCAAGTACTTGTCATAGACGAGGAAGAGCATAGGCTTGTCTATACTGGAGACTTTAAATTACCTTCAACGCCTATTCTTGAAGCAGACCTTTTGGTTATAGAAGCAACATATGGGAATCCAAGCCATGTAAGACCTTTTAAATACGAAGTTGAAGACTTATTTGCTGATCTTGTGAGATCAAGTTTAGCTAAAGGTCCAGTCTACGTTTTCGGATATCACGGAAAAATACAGGAGGCTATGGAGATTCTAAGATCTAAAGGTATAGATGCTCCCTTCATAGCGCCACGGAAGGTGTATAGAGTTACTAAAGCAGCTATAAAGCACGGGTTACAGGTTAAGGAAGTATTTTATTACAGATCGTTCGAAGCAGATGAAATTATTAAGAGTGGGTGGTATGTTTTCTTTGCACATTTAAGCGCAGCAAGAACATATAGTAGCCGTTCCGCAGTAAACATAGTTCTCTCCGGATGGGAATTTACTGAGCCCCTTAGGCAAATTAATGAGAAAACATATTTAGTTGCTTTAAGTGATCATGCGGATTTTGAAGACTTGCTAGAATATGTTAAAAGGTCTAGGCCGAAAGTTGTTATTACCGATGCTTCTAGAGAGGGATCGGCCTACATGCTAGCTAGAGAGATTAGGAAGAAACTCTCAATACCTGCAATAGCCCTACCGTAACACCGTAAACCATTTAAACATCTTCTTTAAAGCTAAGGTAATTGGGGTAAGGAAGTTGGGGTCTCGATGATAACAGCGATATTTAGGGATCTCTGCCCAAACTGTGGTGGACCCATTTCTTCTGAAAGACTTGAGTTAGGTTTACCTTGTGAGAAATGCTTACCTCACATAGAAGATAAATTCCCTCGAATTCGTGGTAAACTATCTAGGGTTTGGGAAATAGAGAAAGGTGTTAGAGAGATAGATGAACTTTTTATTAGAGCTATAGGCTCCCATATGTGGGGTCTTCAAAGATTATGGGCTAGGAGATTTCTTAACAAAGAAAGTTTTGCTATGGTTGCTCCTACAGGCAGCGGTAAAACAACAATGCAAATAATTCTAAGCTTATATGCTGCTGATAGAGGTCAAAGAATTTTAATAATGCTTCCTACAAGTCTCTTAGCGCATCAGGTTCATCAGAAGGTTTTAGAGTTAAGATCGAAACTCGGCTATAATGACGTGCTTGTATCGGCATACCATAGCCTGCTTACGGATAAGCAAAAACGATTAGAACTAGAAAACGTAGTCAATGCATCAATAATAATCACTACACCGATAAGTTTAATGAAGAGAGAGGAACTTCAGCAGCCGATAAACGTTGCTTTCATAGATGATGTTGATAGTTTTCTTAGAAGAAGTAAAAGCGTAGATGTAGTGCTTAGAATGCTTAACGTTACGCCGGAGGAAGTAGCGCTTATTGAGAAAGCACAAAAAATGGAAAGCGAGGCAAGGAAACTAGCGAAAGAAGACCCTGAAAAAGCGAGGCAGCTTGTAAGCGAAGCTGCTAAGTTAAAAACAGATGTTAGGCTCAAAGTTAAGGGCCAAGTAATAGTAAGTGGAGCTACACAAACAGCTAGGAGAACGAAAAGAGTACGTATACTTAATGCGCTTTTCGGGTTTACTGTAGGAGGAAAGGTTGAAGTTGGAAGAAACATCGTTGACATGTACATTAAGCCTCCTAAAGAACTTTTCGAAAAAACCATAGTTGACGTAGTTAAGAAGCTGGGTACTGGAGGATTAGTTTTCGTACCTATGGATAAAGGGGCAGAGTATGTTAAAAGAATAACGGACGTATTGAAACAGCATGGAGTAAATGCTGAAGCATATCTTGGAACAAGAAGAAGATTGTTTGAAAAATTCATAGTAGGAGATGTTGACGTTCTTGTAGGCATAGCCTCCTATAGAAGTCCTTTAACCAGAGGAATAGATTTACCTGAAAGAGTAAGGTATGCTGTTTTCACAGGAGTACCTAAGTTCAGATTAAGAATTAGTTTTGAAGAATTCCATCCCAGTAGATGGCTAATATTGCTAAATGAAATCAGAGATGCAGTTTATGAGAAATATCCATACGAGTTCGACAGAGTCCTAGGCGGCCTAATAAAAGTTAGGCTTGCTACAAGAGACACCTTAGAAGCAGTTAGAGAAGCTTTAAAAACAGGAAGAACACTTACAGGATTCCCTGAGTTCGTAAGAAAGGTTGCTGAAGACTCACTTAACTTCCTAATTAAAGTAATTGAGGATGAAGAAGTTAGAGAAAGACTTAGAAGAAGCGAAACAATAACCTTCGGGGAGAAAGCTGGCGAATACTTCTTCATAATACCCGACGCTACGGCGTATATACAGGCTAGTGGTAGGACAAGCAGACTATATGTTGGAGGAATAACTAAGGGGATAAGCGTATTAGTTATCGATGAAATAAAAGCTTTTAATGCTCTCATAAGAGATCTCAAATGGCTCCTTGAAACAGTCGAATTCAGAAAGTATGAAGAAGTAGATATCGACAAACTCATGAGAGAAGTAGATGAGGATAGGAGGAAAGTTAGGCTTGCGCTAGAGGGTAAGCTTAAAACGAAAGAAAGAGAGCTAATGAAGACAACACTCTTCATAGTGGAATCACCTAATAAAGCAAGAACAATAGCGAGGCTTTTCGGTAGGCCTACAAGGAAAACCGTAGGAACACTTCAAACATTTGAAGTACTGACTGAAAACAGGTTAATGATAGTAACAGCTACTGGTGGCCACATATTAGATCTTGTAAGTGATGAAGGACTTTTTGGCGTAAATGTTGTAGATAGAGTATTTCAACCAGTGTATAAGCCTATTAAGAAGTGTATTAGATGTGGAAGAGATGTTCCCGAAGAAGAAAGTACTTGCCCCTATTGTGGCGGTAAAGTACTTATTGAAAGTAAGCCCGTAATCAAAGCTTTAAGACATTTAGCTGCACAAGTCGATGAAATTCTTGTTGGCACAGATCCTGATAGTGAAGGAGAGAAAATCGCATGGGATGTGACATTACTTCTAAAACCCCTCAATAAAAACATTTGGAGAGTAAGATTCCATGAGGTAACTAGGAGAGGTCTTATTGAGGCGCTAAACAATCTTTCAACAATAGATAAGAACATGGTTAAAGCGCAAATAATTAGAAGAATTGAGGATAGGTGGATTGGTTTTAGTTTGAGCCCTATTTTGTGGAAGAGGTTTGGAATGCACTGGCTATCAGCAGGAAGAGTACAAACACCAGTACTAGGATGGATTGTTGAAAGGACAATGAAAAACAAAAGGAAAGCAGAGCTTATAACAATTAAGCTAAAGGGGGTTAATCTAAGTTTAACGTTTAAAGCTCCTAAAGGATTAGCTGAGAAAATAGGGAAACAAGGCAAAATAATTATAGAGAACATTAAAGACGAAATTGTCGAAATAAATCCACCACCACCATTCACTACAGACGCTATGCTGGCAGAGGGTTCGAGAATACTTGGGCTACCTGCTCCTAAAATAATGGACTCTGCTCAAAGGCTTTTCGAAGCAGGATTGATAACATACCATAGAACAGACAGTACTACAGTAAGTGGCGTGGGCATAGGGTTAGCTAAAGACTATATTACGAGAGTTTATGGAGCAAAATATTTCAAAGCCAGAAAATGGGAGAAACCTGGAGCTCATGAGTGTATAAGACCTACAAAACCCCTAGATTCTAGACAAATAAGATCTCTAAGAGCAGCTGGGGTTCTTCGATTAGCAGTACCATTAAGACCCGAAGACTATAAACTCTACGACATAATATTTAGAAGGTTCATAATAAGTCAAATGGCTCCAGCAAAGGTTATGAAAAGAACATTCACATTAAGATTCGAAGATTTTACAAAAGAATTCACATTCTTAACGAAGATCATAGAGGAAGGATTTCTCAGACTCTCTAAAACGTTTGTACATGAAGAAGTAAGCAAGTTAACCAGTGGTGAATATGAGATAGAAGAATTGCAGGTAAAGTTGATACCTGAGTACCCACTATATACCTACGGCGAAGTAGTAGAAGAAATGAAAACAAGAGGTATAGGTAGACCTTCAACATACGCTAAAATACTAAGCATTTTGAGAAGACGAGGATACATACTTGAAGTAGGCAAAGGAAAACTTGTAGCTACGAATAGAGGAAAGCAGGTATTCGAGTATCTCATCAGGAATTTTGGAGAACTAATAAGCGAGGAAAGAACTAGGAAACTTCAAGAAGTAATAGATATGGTGGAATTAGGCAAAGAAGATATAACAAGAGTATTGAATGAATTCTATAGAGAAACGTGTAATATAATCATTAAAGCTAAGAGAGAAGGAGTAACTTATCCTACAGAAACTCCCATATTCGAAAAACTATGCTTAGAACACTCATAAATTAACTCTTTACTGAAGTAAGCTGAAGAACCTAATCTCGTAGTACTATCAGGAGGATGGGAGCATAGCTAAAAATAACCCCTATAGAAGTAGAATAGAGGCCCTAATTAAAGTATGGAGTGAAATAACGTCATCTAATAGAAAGGATTGGTCAAGAGAAGAAGTAATGGACCTACTTATGGCAGAATACTCTAAAAGGAGAATAGAACCACTAAGAGGTAAAGCAAGACCTCCTGATATATTTGAAAAAGAGCTATCAAGCCTATACTTCATAGGGAGATATGGTTTAGGTTTATTCGAGGAGTACCCTGAAATATTTAGTGGCTCTCTAGACCATGAGTTAAGGGTAGATAATATTGTTAAGCAATTGAAAGAGCAGGGTGTGGAAAAGCTAAGTTTAAGAAGTATCTTGGGCGATATCAAAAAAGAACAATTGATAAAGATTTTAAGAGTGCCTTTCACCGGAGTAGTATTAGGATTTTTAAGTGAAGATATATTCACGAAGTTCTTGGAGAAAATATTAATTGAATATCCTGAACATGAACAAACCATACGTAACTATAAAAAGTTCTACATAGCCTTCCGCGTAGCAGAAGCGATAGCTAAAGGAGAGATAAGGAACAAGCTAATGAAAGAGGCGCTAAAGAGGGCAATAGCTGTTAGAGTAGATGCTGCTAAAAACCTACCGAGTGATAAGTACATATACACTATCGCGTTTGAAGTGTTTAGGGTGCCTCCTAAAATATTGAAGAGAGTGCTTAGTGTACGAGGGGAGAGCAAGGAAGAACAAGACGAAAAATCAAGTAGTGATTTATTGAAATTCGAACCTTAAGGGTTCTAGAAAAGCATAGGTTCAATAGTCACCTAAATATTTTACAAGAGAAATATTTTAAATAATATCGCTTAAATCTTCCAATATAGCTTACATCATAGGTGATACATTGTGGCAACGCCTAAAATAAGGTTTTACACGTATAGAGGACCATTTAGTAACATTATACCAGTGAATGTTTTTGAAATAATAAACGCTGATCTTTGCTCATACTGCGGTTTTTGCACAGCAGTATGCCCGACAAAAGCAGTAAACTATATTTTTGAAGAACCAGATCATCCGGTGATAACTGAAGATGCCTGCGTATATTGTAGTCTATGCTCTATGGTGTGTCCACAAGTTGCTATGAAAAAGGAAATGTTCATAGAGCCCCCAGCACCTAAAGAAAAATACTTAGCTAGAACAAAAATTGAGGCCCTGGGTAAAGTAGCTCAAGACGGTGGTGTAACGTCTTCTTTAATAATAGCAGCGCTTGAAGAAGGTCTAATCGACGCAGCATTCCTTGTTGCAAGAGATGAGTATTGGAGACCTGTACCTATCATAGCTAAAACAAAAGAGGATGTTATTAAAGCTGCAGGAAGCAAGTATGTTTATAGCCCCGTAAATCACTTACTTGAAACCCTAGCATATACTCATCCAGAATTAAACAGGGTTTTAGCTGTTGGTTTGCCTTGTCAGATAAGAGCTATACAAAGGGCAAGAGAAGTTGGGCTAAGAAAATTTGTTAGTAAGATAGCATACACCATAAGCATAATGTGTTCTGAAAATTGGCAATGGAGTAAGATGCTTGAAATGATGAAGTCGGCTGGAGTAAAGCCAGAGGAGGTTGTAAAGAAAAACATTAAGACGAAATTCTTCTTCTACCTAAAAGACGGTAGAACTGTAGAATACTCGTTAAAAGATGCAGCTAAATTCTTAACCCCAGCTTGCAGACATTGCCCAGAATTCTTGTCCTATTACTCTGACATTACAGTAGGTGCTTTAGGACTAATAGGATGGAATGCGGTACTGATAATGAACGATAAAGGCGAAGAGCTATGGAAAGCAACGGTGGAAAGAGGCTATGTAGAGTATCAACCATTACCCGAAGAGAGATGGACCAAGATTGTAAAGTTTGATAAAAGAAAGAAAAGGAAGGCATTAAAGTTCATAGCAGCATTTTACGGGTTAACGGAGGAGGTTGAAGCTATTAAGGCTTTAAAGAAGAAAGCAGCAGAGGCTAAGAAAGAAACTAAATAGTTAAAGTTCTTCTAAAAACCTTTTTAAGTATTCATCCATAATTTTATGTTCTCCAATGTGTTTATTGAAATCACTAATAAACATGTAAATCCATACAGGAGCGTAAAGGCCAGCACTTAATATGGAAAGTACTAAGTGTAGTACGCTTCTCTTTTTAACCACATAAGTCTTAACTTCAGAACCGAAAACAGATAATTCACTAAAGAGGCTTATCATTCTTTCCTCTCTTTTAGAGTGCTTGTAGAAATCATTATGTACTATGTAGGATGCTAGTAAGCCGAAAAGTCCAAATGATATAGCTGAAGCGATAATCCATAGAAAGACGTTCCTAGGTTTCTCCTCTCTCTTAACCTCCTCTAACATATTCCTTATCAGTGAGACTTTGAGCTGAAGGTCATTTGCTAATGGTTTAATACTTATGATTTTTAATATTTCCGAGAATATGAAGTACATTTTAGCAAAATGCCAGTTTCTTCTTTGAATGATGAGGTAGGTAAAATAGACGGCAAGAATACCTAAAGCGTAGATACTCCATGTTACTGGAGTTATTACCTCTTCTAATACTCCATGGCCTACTTCTAACATTTTAAGAAAGTTCATTATAGATGCTAATATTGAAAGAGCAAAGTATAATCCTATAATAATAGGCCATGCCAGTGAGAGTTTCTTTTCAAACTTCCTAGACAATTTAATGACATTATTGAGTTTTTCTACAGCCATTGCTCTAAACTCCACTATAACTATTCTTATATGATAGATTATTTAAAACACTTATTTAGGTAGATACTCACAATATTACATGCGAATTCCCCCAATTATTAGTGTTTGGAAGGATTGATATTATGGTTAAGGCATTAATTTTAGCTGGAGGTTTCGGGAAAAGGCTTAGACCATTAACACAGGAGCGCCCCAAGCCTCTTATCGAAATTAAAGGTAAACCTATCCTCGCATGGCAATTTGAATGGTTGAGAAAAAGTGGTATCGATGAGGTTATTTTAGCTGTAGGTTATTTGAAAGAAAAAATTATTGAAGAAATAGGTAGCGGTAAAAGGTTTGGTGTAAAGGTAGGCTATGTTGTTGAAGATGAGCCCTTAGGAACAGCTGGAGGTCTGAAAAACGCCGAACATGTGCTGAAGAATGAGAAGCACTTCTTCGTCCTTAACGGGGACATTATAACTAACTTAGACCTTAAAAGGCTAAGTGATGCTTTAACTGATGATATTGTAGGAGCTATTGCTGTGGTTCCCTTAAAATCACCATACGGTATAATAAGGTTTAATACGGAAACAGGGAAAATAATGAGTTTTGTGGAGAAACCCGTACTTCGAGAATACTGGATTAATGCCGGTGTCTATTGTTTAACACCCAGAATTTTTGAGTATTTACCCGAGAAGGGAGATATAGAGCAAACAGCGTTTCCAATACTAGCTGAAAAAGGTCTTCTAAGGGCAGTAGATTACACTGACGTTCTTTGGAAGAGCATCGATACACATAAGGATGTTGAAGAGGCGGAGAAACTACTTTCAAAATATTCTATTACATGAGGTCAGCTGGGTAACCGCGTTACATCATCTAATCATACTCCCCGAAAATTCATCATCCGTTATAGAAAGTAATCAGTTAAGGGGATTTAAGCTTTAATGTCCGTTAAGAAATGCTTATAAGTACTAACTCTAACATATTATGTTCACGGCCGTTTCCGCTTAGTTAAGCCATGTAGGTGCTATTTATTGTTTGAGCAACTAGGAGAACTCATTTACGTTTACGGTCCTTTAGGTGTATTTCTGGTTTCTTTCCTAGGTAACGTTATACCTTACTCTACAGTACCATACCTCGTATTTGTTGTACAGTACGGCGTGGCCATAGGTAATCCTCTGATCCGCATAGGAATAGCTATTCTCGGGGGATTAGGTGCTGCTTTAGGAAAAGTCATAGTACTGCTAATAGGATTTGCAGCAAGAAAAGTTATTCCTGAGAAAACTAAGAAAAGTATGAAACTATTCATGAAACTCGCAGGTAAAAGCGTATTTGTAGCTGTCTTAATTTTCGCTGCATCACCTCTGCCTGACGATATACTTTACATACCATTGGGTGCTATGGGTTATAGCCCGTTTAAATTCTTTGCAGCAGCGGTCATAGGAAAAACCATCATAACCTATATGGCACTACTTTTCGGAGGCATTATAAGGCTAATTGTGGGAGAGTCATCCGTTCTAGCAGCTATAGTATCTCTCATAGCAACTATTGTGCTTCTCCTAATATTAGTTAAAGTAAATTGGGAAAAAATAGTTGAAGATATTACTTTTAAAGGCTGGAAAGAGTTTTTGAAGAAAATTATTAGAAACCCGCTAGCTTACATTAAGAAGTAAATTTTGAAACACATGTTTCGGGACTTTTATCCCCATTTTTCTTAGTGTTGATGCTATAGCGATTAAGGTTACATAAATATTGTCTAACGTAGCTGAGGAGCCCATGTGACCTATTCTTACAGCTTTTCCCCGAAGCTCGCCATACGTCCTAGCTATGAGAACTTTAAAATCACTCCATAGTCTGTCAGTAAACTCCTTATCGGATATTTTTGCAGGAACGTAGAATGCTGTAACAGTTGGGGAAGCGATATTATGGTCTTTTACGACAAGCTCTAGACCCAGTTTCTTTAAATAATTTCTGAGAGTATTAGATACTTTTTCATGTCTTTTGAATACGTTTTCAAGACCTTCCTCAAATAGTATATTTATGGCCTCTCTAAGACCATATAATAGATTAACCGGAGGAGTTGATGGTAGATAACCCCGTTCTTCCCAGTAACTTATCCATGCTTTTAAATTCATATAGTAGCTTCTACCTTCTCTCCTTTCTAAAATGTCTAAAGCATTTTTCCCTAGCGCAATAATGGCTAAGCCAGGCGGCATATTCAAAACCTTTTGTACACCAAAAATCAGTACATCCGCATGACCCTTTCTAATACTTATAGGTATCGCTCCAATAGTTGAAACGCAATCAACAATTATTAATGCATTACTATAGCTTCTAATAGTTTCAGATAAGCTTTCAAGGTTAAAGAGGGCGCCTGTAGAGGTTTCGCAATGTGTTAAAACGACAAATTTAGTGTCAGGATTTCCCTTGAGAAACTTCTTAACATCTTCATCACTAACTGTGTTACCTACATTCGCTCTTAGGATATTTACTTTCTTCGAATACAATTTTACCATGTTAGATAACACGTCACCAAAAAACCCTGCCGATAAGACGAGAACCTTATCATGATCTCCTATAAGTGACGATAATGCCGATTCAAGGCCTACCGTGGCGCCGCCACCCATAATTACTGCTTTTCCGTTGGAATCAGCGAGCTTCATAACAAGTTTCAAATCTTCTCCATATATTTTATCATATGCAGGCAGTAGAGCCTCCTTCGAGGTTATGGCTTTAATTATCCTTTCCGGGATAGGCGTAGGGCCAGGAGTCATGATGTATTCTCTACTAGTAAACATTGGAAAACACCATCAGCCGGTTGATCCTTCCTCACACATCGGCCTGGAAAGTACTCATCACCTAGCAGTAACAATATAAGCCTTGAGCGACATATAAATTTATGCCGCGCAGTACCGAACACTTCATGAAGAAGCTTACAAGGGATGAGCTTAAGCGATGATGCAGATGAGCGCGGCTAATGAAAATAAATAATATAACCTATTTTACCAAGCAATATGCTAGTTTATGCTAGAATGGTAGTTCTACAATGTTTAAGCCCATAATATTAAAAGTGGTCCCTGAGAAGCCCGATATAGAGAGGATAAAAGAAGCAGCTATGATTGTAAAGTCTGGAGGAGTAATAGTCTATCCAACAGATACCGTTTACGGGTTGGGAGCGAATCCTCTCAATGAAAAAGCTGTATTACGAGTTTTCAGAGTTAAGGAGAGAGATTTAAGTAAGCCCTTACCAGTTCTAATAAATAAATTGGAAGAAGGATTTAAACTTGGCATATTTAATAGCAGAGCTCTTAAGTTAGCTAGGAGATTCTGGCCTGGACCATTAACAATTATAGTTAAGAGAAAGGAGCACATACCATCAGTAGTAACAGGCGGTAAAGAAGGTATTGGGCTAAGAATACCGAATTACGAAGTAACTTTAAAGCTTATAGAACTATGTGGAGGAGCCATTATAGGTACAAGCGCTAATAAATCAGGGTTTAAAGCTGCGAAATCAGCTGAAGAAGCGCTGAGAATCCTTAATGGAAAAGTTGATTTAATACTTGATGCAGGTCCTTCGCCTGGAGGAGTACCTTCGACAATAGTGGATGTAACAGGAGATATGGTGAAGATTATTAGAATAGGTCCAATAATGCCCAATGAAATAGAGGAAGCATTAGGTGAACCCGTTGAAGTCGTACCTAAACCCTCTAGAATTAAGAGAAAATAGGGAGAAAATAGCATATATGTTGCGAAACAGCGGATTCTATGTGAGATTGCATGCCTATGATTATTTGGTAATGGCGCATGGAAAAATTATATGTACCATACATTTACTACCAAGATACAATGAGTGCTACATAAACATAAGCTCTATAGTTAAAGATGACAGCGAGCGATACTTAGACAAAATTGTTAAAGTAATAAGGAGCATAGCACCTGAAGCAAAAATATACTTGAAGAAGAAAACGTAGAATTATTTTAGGGATTAATAATGACCAAAACAGGAACTTATAACGTAACAATTATAGTTGACCACGTGGTTAAGGAAGAACTGATTAAAGTTATCAAAGATGTCTGTAAAAGCGTTGAATGCCGCCTTATTGTATACTATAAGCAAGGATTAGACATAGTATATGTGAAAAATGTGCTTGAAAAAGAGGGATTTAAAATACTCTTTACTAAGGAGATTGAACAAGATGAAAAAATAACGTTTGGGGATATAGCTATAATCCTATCTCGTATTTCCAATGCTGGCAAGTTATATGATTGTTTCAAGCTTAAAAACTTAAATGTACCTGTAATTTTCATTTTAAAATAAAACACAATTTATCAAAGTTAGATTTATCTAAAAAAGTTACATAGGTTATCGTGTAGTAGGTGTCTCAATTGTCTCTATCAAGAACTATGCAGGAATATTTGAAGACCATATATAGACTAAAGGTTGAGCAAAAGAAGAAGGTTATACGAGTTAAGGAAATAGCTTCAAATCTGAAAGTTACTATGCCAAGTGTTACGGATGCTATGAAAAAGCTTTCAAAAATGGGTCTTGTTCACTATGAGAAGTATGGATACATTGATCTTACTGAAAAAGGTGAGCAAATAGCTAAAGAGCTTTATGAAAGATGGAGAGTTCTTAAACATTTATTGAAGGACATTCTAGAAATACCTGAAGATATTGCTGAAAAGGATGCATGTAGGATAGAACATGATTTATCACCTGAAACTGCAGGTAAAATAGCGCTCCTAACTTTATTCATTGATAACTGCTTTAGCGAGGAATACAAAAACAAGTTGAAGAGATTCATAAACACCGGATTATGTTGATTACAGTTCGTTTTTGAGGTTTGAAACCATGGCTAAAGCGGATAAAGTGGTTAAACGTGATTTAAAGAATTTGGTATTTCTTATCGAATCTCTTGACGCTTATCGTGTAGGCAAAATTAAATCTATTAAGGCTATAGAGGACGCGTACTATGGACTTTCGTTTAACGTCCCTCTTAAATGGAAGTCTATAAGAAGGATTTTGGAAATTGTTCTTCGATACCCTTTAAAAGATGGGAGAATGTTTAGGTGGTATAAAAGACTTAGTAGGTCTAAGTACTTGATTTACGCTGCGGTTCCTATATTGTTCATAAGCGCCATTATAGCATATTTGCCAGGCTATGGCATATTGCCCTACCTACTGCTTTTAGTAGGATTAGTTGTAGTTTATTCATCAGCAATAATGAATATTGTTGGTGTAAGGAAAATCCATAGATTCTACGAAGAACATTTAGACGAACTAAAGTCTAAAACTACTAAGTTAAGAAGTGCTGTTCAAGTATTAATAAATGCTATGAGAGAATTGATATCGAAGTACAGTTTAGATCCAGCAAAGTATGCTCTCAGATTATATAACGCAGATTACGAAGGCATAGAAGTTCTAGCTGAACCTGGAAAGTATAGGAAAAAGTATCTATGTATTGTAAAGGTCACTAAGGAGAGGAAAACTAAGGTTCAGGAAGCTTAAATAGCTGATTTAAAACGTATTCTCTGATTTCTTGCAAACTAGGTAATGTTCTTATAAGCTTGCCATTACTTATGAACTTCACCATTAACGGTTTAAGTTCTGCACTACACTTAGTACACATAGGTTTCTCTTCTTCGCTAAGTAAACGTATTGCACGCTCATTAATGTGATTAGGACACACATATAATTGCTTTGCTCCAGGAAGCTTTCCTCTCTTTGACACATAATGCCATTTACCATTCTTAAAGACTTCCACAACATCAGCACTTATATCTATAGATTTAGGGAAAGCTATAGAGGTACCGACACCAAATCCGTCTGCTACTTCTCTAAGTTCTTTAATGTTTTCTTCGTTTATTCCACCACTAATGAATATTTTCACATGTTTAAATCCGTGAATATCAAGTGTCCAACGTACCTCTCTAGCTATTTCCGCCATGTTACCTCTCCTACTACTTGGAGTATCCAGTCTTACCCCGTAGAGTTTTTCTCTTAGAAGCTTAGCCGCCATTAGAGATTCTATTCTCTCATCATAAAACGTATCAACTAAAGCTATCCTCGGCACGTTCTCGGGCATCACTTCATCGAAAGCTTTCCATGCATCTTCTTGGCTACCGAAAACTATTATTAGTGCATGGGGCATAGTTCCTATAGGTTTTAAGCCTAAATATTTCTCACTTAAAACCCCGGAAACTCCGTCAACGCCGCCTATGTATGCTGCTCTATCAGCCATAGGCTGCAATATAGGGTGTAGAGCTCTTAGACCGAAGAACAAGACCGTTTTGTCTCTAACTATTCTCTTAATTCTAGCAGCTGCAGTTGATATACTACTATAATGTCTAAGAATTCCGAGAAGCGGTGTTTCTAAAGTAGCTATATCAGCATAGTTACCTTCAATAACCATTAAAGGTTCATTAGGTTTAAATATTGTACCTTCAGGTAAAGCCCATACATCAACAGGTTTTCCTTCCAAAACTTTCAATACTTCTTCAAGCCCTGAAAAGACCGCCCAATCATAGCCTTTAGGTAAACTTGTAGAATGAAATTCCATCCTAACTTTAACATTAGCTAACCCTTTTTCCTTTAAAATTCTCTTAGTCCTTATGAAATATACGTCCGTAGCCTTTCCCTTAACAACTTCTTCTTCCTTAGCAACATAAAACCTCATAAATTACACCTTCAAATATCCATTTCACATTTAAATGTAAGGGTTAAATTTAAGTTTATTGAAAACAAAAGTCAGCATAGATGATGAAGCTCTGCCGCTTAATGATAGGTGATTAAGCGAACTCCCAACTGAAATACTTATCATAAAACTCCTCAGCCTTAACAACATCTTCAACAGTATTTATGTTGTGGAAAACTATTTCAGGTATTGGTGTTAACTCGTAAACATTCACATAGCATGTTTTCATATAGCTTAACGGTTCTCGAGCTCTCCTTCTACCCTTAACCAGTGCTTCATAAGAATACTTTACCAAAGGTTCTCTCCTATACGATGCAACTAAGGGCTCAATATAACCATTGGGCCACGTGGGTATTACAGCTTCATACCCGTTGAGCTTCTCTAATAGTTTTTTAGCTAAATTCAATTTAACAAAGGGGTAGTCTGATGCAATTATGAATAATTTAGAGTAACGTGCTTTCATAGCTCCAGTATATATAGCAACTAATGGGCCATCCCGAAACATTGAAGTATCTAAGGTAAAAACTACATCTTTATTCCTTAAAACATGCTCAAGAAGGCTTCTTTGCTCCTCATTCTTTACAACCACGATTATCTCATTAAACAATTCCTCTAAATTCTCGATAACTATTTTAATTAGTGGTTTATTCTTTAACCTGATTAGCGGCTTATACATTGAACATAGTCTTTGAGAAAGTCCGCCAGCAAGAACTACGAGACTGTACATTTCCTTAACTCTCTATGTTTCAGTATTTTCTTCTTAGCGATTTAATATAGTTCATGAACCTCAATACTCTACCGTAATCAACAGGATTTTCTGTTTTTCCGTCTTTCTTGAAAAATGACCCTATAATAAATCCGTCAGCTATTTTCCAAAACCTATCTATGTTTTCAATGTTTACACCGCTGCCTACGATAACTGGTTTTAATACCGCCTTTTTCACTCTAAATAGTTCCTCAACATCTACTTCTGCTCCTGTCCTTAGCCCGGTCACTATTAGTGCGTCAGCTAAACATCTTTCTGTACAGTCTTTAGCAATTTCCTCAATGGCTCTTCTATCTAGGGAATATGCATGCTTGACATTTATATCTGCTAGTACCTTAATTTGCGCTCTTAGTCTTTCCCTTAAACCTATAAGTTCTCTTGCAATAGGGTAGATTACTCCTTCAGACGATATAAGTACTTGACATAGATTATTAACTCTTATGAAATCAGCGCCAATATTGTATGCTATGGCAAACGCTTCTACACCCGAATTTCGGAGAATATTAACTCCTAAGTATATGTCATTAAATTTTCTTCTTACTTCGTACGCTACTATTGTAAATGCTGTTAAAGTTAATGGATTTTTAACACGAATGGTGAAGGGCTTATCACCATAGTTTTCCACAATAATTCCATCAACTCCTCCTGTGTAAAGAGCTTCTGCATCCTTTAGTGCTCTTTCTAATATTTCCCCTAAATCTCCTTTATAAAGAGGCGTTCCAGGAAGGGGTTTTAGATGGACAACACCTATAATGGGTTTTTCTATGTCTTTAAATAGTGATGCATTATTCATGCTGATTAACCTTAATGAAAACTAAGAGAGTAATTTCTATTAAACCTTAAAGATAGTTAACCACATAGGGTATCACATTTTGACTGCCTCATGCCTAAGAACATATGGCAAGAAAGATTTGGAGGTTGCCGAATACCCCTTTGAGGTCTTGTACCCTAAAGAGGTTCTTATTAGAGTTAAGAAGGTACTATTAACTCCGTTAGACTTACGCATAATAGACGGCAAAATTGTTCCTAGAACTTCTAGTCCATATATACTTTCAAGTATAGCCTTAGGCGTTGTAGTTGATAAGGGAGTTAATGTTCAAGATTCCATTATGGGAAAAAATGTTGTAATAGGTCCCGAATGTAGAAATAAGCTTTTCGCCTATGATGTTAAAGGACTAGCTAGAACCTATGCTGCGGTAAGCATAAACTGTGTTGAGGCCTTGTATGTCAAACACTTAGAATCAGTGTTGCTAATTATTCCTCTCATTAACAAGATAATTAACGTTTTGAAGGCCTTAAAGAAGAAGGCAATAATAACGTTTGATAACTGTCTTTTCAATATTATTTCTCAAGCGCTTAATATCTTAAACATGCAGTATAGTATTATAGGAGAACATACTTTAGAAGTCATTTGCGGCAGTAAGGAGAATAATACAAAGATAAACATAAGTTTTGACTATAGGGAGGACATCATAGCAAATGACGTATGGAATATTTCGTGCTTAAGAAACACATCGTTTAATTATAATGTTGCAAAATGCTTAGATAAAATTAGATTACATGAAATTTTAACCGAAATAAGTGTTGATGATATTGATAATTTAGGTTTAAAATTCTTGGTAAAAGAAATGCGTAGGAAACTTGTTGTTATTACTTTCTAGTCTTCTTAAACATTCCACGGCCAAGTCTCTTATGTGCCTCAGCAAGATGCCCCGCAGATAATGCTGCGAGCAGGCTTAGTTCCCCAGCTAAGACAGCTGCTGCCACTATTTCCGCAAACTTCTTAGCATTTGTTCCTGGGGGATTTCCTGAACCATAAACTCCCATTATCTGCAACGCCTCTCTTTGTGTAGGTAACCGTGTTCCACCACCCACTGTCCCAACTTCTAAGCTTGGTAGTGTAACTGAAATGTATAGGTCTTCACCAACTAGTTCAGCCCATGTGTATCCCATGCTACTTTCAACTACTTGAGCTGCATCCTGACCTGTTGCTATGAATATCGCTGCTACAATGTTAGCGTAGTGTGCGTTAAAGCTTAAACTTCCTGCCCTAGCTGACCCTAAAAGATTCTTTCTTGTATTCACCTCAACGATATTCTTAGGTGTGGTTTTAAGAACTTCTTTTACTATGTCTTTTTTAATTATTGCCTCTGCAATTACTGTTTTTCCTCTACCAAATAACATATTCATTAACGAAGGCTTCTTATCTACGCATAAATTACCGCTTAAAGATAGGCATTTAAGACCGAGATTATTTTCTATGTACTTGCATGCCTTATCTGTAGCTATGGTTACCATATTCATGCCCATAGCATCGCCTGTACTATAAATGAACCGTAACCACACATTATTACCTACTATGAAGGGATCTATTCGTAAAAGCTTACCATGCCTTGTTGTGGATTCTGCTTCAGTTTTTATCTCTTCAAAATGTTCTTTCACCCACTCAACAAGCTCAACTGCTTCTTCAATACTTGAGGTCCTAAATAGAGGGGCTCTACTCATGGAATCATTTAGGATTTTTACTTTAGCTCCGCCGCTTAGTGTTATTGCTTTACATCCTCTATTAATACTGGCTACTAACGCTCCTTCTGTTGTAGCTAGCGGGATATAGAATTCTCCTTTAGCATAGTCGCCAAAGATTTTAAGAGGACCTGCTATTCCAAGAGGTACTTGTATCGCTCCTATGGGGTTTTCTATGTTTCTCCCTACGACTTCATTCCATTCTATTGTTGTAAATCCTATGTTAGCTAACTGTATGTTAAGCATTTTTTCCAGAACAAGCCTTCTTACTAAAACAGCTATATTGCTGTTCCCAAGTACTTCATCAAGTTCATGAAGCTTTATCTCGCCGCTTAAAACTTTACTTACAATATTTTCGAGTTCTTTATTGGACGTCATGGTGGATATTCTCCTCGAACATAAATTTCTCTATACTGGTTTAAATTTAATACCATACTTTATGAGACCAATCTTCCCATCTTCGCATATTTTCCTTAGAACAGCTTTTACCCTCATACCCATCTTAACGTTTTCCGGTTCAACATCAGTTAATTGAGCTAATATTTTAATCCCTTCTTTAAGCCTAACTATAGCGAAAACTATGGGAGCATATTCTCTATATCCTTCGAGAACAATGTATTGTATAGTATATGTTAGTACCTCGCCTTCTCCACTAAGTTTTCTTCTAAAAAGATTCTTATTTCCGCAATTATCGCATATGGGTCTTGGTGGGTAATGTATTTTCCCGCACTTATTGCATACTGTGGCTTCAAGTAAGTAGTGTGCTTTAATTTCCCTCCAAACTCTTGGTACAGATATTTTCATGGACATTCACACTCACCTCTTAAGTATTATTACAGTTACTGTTGTTCCTAAACCTCCTATGCTCTGAGCTAATCCTATATCACCTCCTACATTTACTCCGGGAAAATCCCCCCTAAGTTGCATAGCAACTTCTGCAATCTGATAAACTCCAGTAGCTCCGACAGGATGACCTCTGGCCTTAAGTCCTCCGCTAGGGTTTACTGTCGGTTTATCACCGGGCCAAAACCTACCTTCGTTCATGAGTTTCGGCGTTTTTCCTCTTTCTGAGAAACCTAAATCCTCTAAATTCATGAAACCGAGAACTGTAAAAGCATCATGAACCTCAGCTACATCTACGTTTTTCGGCTCTATCTTAGCCATTTCATATGCTTTTTTCGCGGCTAAAATTGTTGCTTCAAATGATAGAAGGTTTTTCCTATAGGCTACATATATGTGGTCTGTGGCCATGCCTATTCCAGCTATTTCAACTGGGGTATCTGTTAGTTTTTTAGCAACTCTGTCGGAAGCTAGAATTAACGCTGATGCACCATCACCTATAGGGCTTGAGTCGAGAAGTCTAATAGGGTCTGCAATCACCATTGACTTTGCTACTTGCTCCTTTGTTACTTCAAACCTAAGCTGAGCATAAGGGTTCTTAACAGCATTTTTATGCATTAGAACAGGCCATATTGACATTTCATCTCTTGAAACATTATATTCGTTCATGTACATCCTCATAACTAAAGCATTTAACCCAGTAAAACTTATTCCATGAAATAGCTCATATTCTGCGTCGGCTGCTTGCGCTAAAGCTTTAGAAACTATTCTCGTAGGATATTCTGTTTGCTTCTCAACACCGCCAACCATAACTACATCAAACATCCCCGAAGCGACTAGGAAATAACCTGTATATACTGCAACGCCCCCACTACCGCAAGCAGCTTCAACCTTAAACGCGGGTATTTTACCTAAACCAGCATAGTCGGCAAGTAATGCTCCTAAATTGTCCTGTTCGCCAAGCGAACTACTCGTCATATTACCTACAACAAGTGCTTGAACAGTCTCATTACCTATTTCATCTAACGCTTTAAGAGCGGCTTCAGCAAAAAGTTCTCTTAAACCTTTATTGAAAAACCTACCTATCTTCGTTAAACCGACACCTACAACATATACTCTAACCATACCTCACACCGCTTGCTTAAAAGCTGAATTTAGAAATTAAACCCCTGAATTTAGCATAGTGCGTGTAATTAATGTAGATCTTATTTTCAACAAGCTCTTTAACTGTAGGTGCTAAGTGTACTTTTTCTTCTATACCGTCTTCAACAATGATGCTATATGCGTCTGCTCCAGCACCGCTTCCAAAAGGCACCAATAGTATTCTTTGACCGGGTTTCGCTGTTTCCAAAATCGCACATAATCCTATCAATGCTGAGCCATTGTATGTGTTACCTATCATTGGGGTTATTAGTCCCGGCAGTATTTTCTCCTTAGGAAAACCTAATTTAGCGCCTACCTTCAAAGGAAATCTACCATTAGGTTGGTGGAACACGGCATAGTCAAAGTCTGAGGGCTTAAGTCCCAGTTCTTCCATTAACCCTTTGGCTGCAGCAACTATATGTGCAAAGTATGCTGGGTCACCTGTAAACTGTTCGCCATGCATTGGATAGGAGGCTAGTTGTCTTCTCCAGAAATCGGGAGTATCTGTTATGTAACTGTATGAACCTTCAAAATATGCCACTGTGTTTTCTCCTCTTGGACCTAAGACGAAAGCTGCTGCACCACTTGATGCAGTAAATTCGAGTACATCGCCTGGCGAAGCTTGAGCAGTATCAGACCCTATAACTAGAGAATATTTAATCATCCCTGAAGATATTAATCCTATAGAAGCTTCTAATGCTTCACTAGCGGCTCTACAAGCAAACTCTAGATCAGCTCCCAAAATTTTCGGCGTTATACCTAAAGCCTCAGCTATAACCGTTATTGAAGGTTTAACAGCATAAGGTTTAGACTCTGTACCAACGTATATTGCTTCAACTTCTTCGGGGTTAATTTTAGCGCGAACCAATGCGCTTTTTGCAGCCTCCCAACCCATAGTTATAGTGTCTTCATCCATATTTGCTACAGTTTTTTCTAAAACAATAAGACCACTATGGTATTCTGGAGGGAAACCCCAGGTTTTACCTATTTCAGAACACTTTATTCTGAACTTAGGAATATATGTGCCCCAACCAACAATACCTACGTCCCTTGTAGGCCTCATACTCTCCACCGCATATAAAATATACTAATCCTTTTTCGACATTAATGTTTAAAAGCCTTTCCAGCATTGGGGTTATTAGGTGAGTAAAGTTTAACTATGACTAGTTAAGCTAAGACCCTATAAGCTTAGCCGCAACTTTGCGGAGAAACAGGATGTGTTAGAGAGTTTTCGATAAGCATGATAGGTAATTGTTAGGTAGCGCTTACGTGGTAATCAGTGCGTAGTATAATGCTATTACTGCAATTATTATTAAAGATACCGCCAATACTATTGCTAAGGTCTTTACTGATATCTTTTTTCCAGCAACCATGCAAATGTCCTCAAGCTAGTGATTATTTAGCATATTTAATTTAGTCAATGACGAATTTAAATACTTTATGTCTATATGAATCTACATTATCACCGTATAGTTTCCTAAACATAGTAAGGAATAGTTGATGATTCGTTTTGTAGCTTCTTTAAATTACTTCGGGATAGTCGCAAGGATTGTAGTAGAAGGATTAGGCTTCACGCAGGTTAAGTTTCTTCTCTATACCTTTTAGTAAATACATAAGAAGTTACTCCATAAAGTCCGATAAATAGACCTATAAGGTTAATGGCGTATGCTATCATTACTAGATAAAAGTTTTCTTCGATAAGCCCGATGACCATTAAAAATGTAATCAGCCACCCTCCTAGTAACATTAATGCCCCTATAATTATTAGCGTTTTAGGATTACCGATGAGCATATAGCCAACACTTCACATAATGGTTTCGAGAGGTTTTTATCATAGGAGGTTCTTTCTTTGTACAAATGTCCATTACGTAAGGGCATCTAGGTGAAAGCCTACATCCAGGGGGAGGATTAGCTAGGCTAGGAGGCTCGCCGGGCAACGTCTCTTTAAATGTGAACCTATTTTCTGGATTAGGATCCGGTATTACTTTTATTAGATGAGCGGTATAAGGATGTTTGGGATTATTGATTACTTCTCTAGCTGGTCCTATTTCGACTATATGACCTGCATACATTACACTTATTCTATCTGAAAAGTATTTTGCAGTTGAGAAGTCATGTGTGATGTAAATTACTGATACTTTATGCTTTTTCTGGAGTTCTTTAAATAGCATTAAAGTTTCAACTCTAACCGACGCATCAAGCATAGACACGGGTTCGTCAGCTACAACTAACTTGGGCCTCAGTATAAACGCCCTAGCTATAGCTACTCGTTGCAATTGACCACCACTGAGCATGTGTGGATATTTGTTAAGGAAATCTTCAGGAGGTGTTAACTTAACTTCCTCTAGTGCTTTTACTACTCTCTCGGATCTCTCCTCTTTGGGAACACCATGTATTTTTAAAGGTTCTTCCAATATGGTTTTTATTGACATAAATGGCGGCATAGCTCCATAAGGGTCTTGTTGTACGATTCCTGTAACTCTCCTATACCATTTAAGTGCTTTACCTTTAATATGTGCGACATCTTTACCTTCAAAATATATATAGCCACCGGTAGGTTTAAGCAGTCTTAATATTCCTTTGCCAAGAGTTGTTTTACCGCAGCCGCTTTCACCAACTACACCGAAAATTTCTCCCCTCTTAACAACAAATGAAACCCCATCGACAGCTTTTACGTATCCCACTATGCTTAGAAACTTCCGTATAGGATACCATATTCTTAAATCTTTTACTTCAAGGAGGTTTTCCTTGTTAGTATTGATGGATGCCTTGCTTATTTTAATCACCATGCCATCTATTTTTCAGCGTAAAGCCAGCATTGAACATAACTTTCCTTACCTATCTTAATTAGTGGTGGTTCCTTCTCACATATTGGCATCGCATTTGGGCATCTAGGTCTAAATCTACAGCCTTTCGGTGGATTTATGAGGCTAGGAGGAGTACCGGGAACAAATGTTGGTATTCTTTCTTCATGTAAGCGTGGTACGCTATTTAGTAAAGCTTTAGAGTATGGATGTAAGGGGTCCACATATGCTTGCTCTGATGGTCCAAACTCAACTATTTTACCTGCGTACATAACAGCAACTTTATCAGCTAGCTCGCTCGAAGTACCTATATCATGCGTTATAAATATGTACGTTAGTTTAAGCTCCCTTTTTAACTTTTTAAGAAGATTCATAATATTTGCTTGTGTCATAACGTCTAAAGCTGATGTAGGTTCATCGAGTATAACAATATTAGGCTTCGTTATCAGAGAAAGTGCTATTACTACTCTTTGTCTCATACCGCCACTAAGCTCAAACGGATACCTATAGAGAAAATCTTCGGAAATACCAACAAGTTTCAACATTTCTCTAGCTTTTTCCACTGCAACCTCTTTAGTTGCCATCCCTCTCAATATGAGAGGTTCTACTAGGTGATCTACAACTTTAATTACGGGATTTAAGCTGTTCATAGCTGCCTGAGAAACATAAGAAATTTTTACCCAACGAATTTTTTCATCAAACTCTCTATCACTAAGTTTCATCACGTTTATTCCATCAATAACCACTTTTCCCCGATAAAGTGATACGTTTCTTGGAAGATACCTCATTAAGGCCCTAGCTAAAGATGTCTTACCGCATCCTGACTCGCCAATTACTGCCAAAGTCTCTCCACGTAGAATACTAAACGAGACACCGTCAACAGCTTTCACATCTCCTCTTGAAGTTCTAAAATACAGGTAAAGGTTTTCTACTTCAAGAATTTTATCCATATCCTACATCTCCCTTAATTTAGGATTAAATACTCTATCAAGGGTGAAGCCCATTAAAGCAAAGCCTACAGAGATTAATACTAGACAAAGAGAAGGCGCTAAAATCCAGTGGTAACGACCCCAGTATAGTGCACCACCTGTGTAAGCTTCATCCAATATTTTACCCCAAGTTATTGCTTGCGGATCTCCAACACCTAGTATTGCTAATGCTGCTTCTAAAAATACGAATGATGGCACAGATAAGACTATGTTGGGTACTATTGTTGGAAGAACCTTTGGCACCATGTAACGCAGTATAATCCTAGCGTTACTAGCGCCATACGCTTGAGCAGCCTCAATGTATGGCATTTCTCTTACTTGCAGGAACATAGCTCTATAGGTTTTAACTCCTGGTCCAAATGCGCTAAGAGCTACAACAACTATAAGAAGAGTCCATATGCTAAATCTGTAGAAATAAGATATCATTATTAGTAAGGGTAAAAATGGAATAATCATTACGACCTCATTTATCCTAGATATTAAATGATCAACCCAGCTATCGTACCAAGCTGCGATAGCTGCAATGATCATTTGTAGAAGAACAGTAGCAACAGATGCGAAAACTCCAAAAGAGAGAGCCAGAGGAGCACCCCATAAGATACCTATTAATAAGTCTCTTCTCTTATCATCTGTTCCTAAAAGGCCATAGACCTTACCGTAAATATTTACTTTCACATCTAAATTAGCTTTAGGATCCCCTGTTCTGGCTTTTATTTTGATTTCGTATTTACCTTTGATAGGTGAAGCTGTTTCTTTATTTAAAATTGTCTCATCTTCTTTTGCGAATAACGCTATTTCACTAGATATTTGATAGTTAGGTTTTTTACCAAGCTTATTTATAAGCCTTGTTTCAAACCTAGAAATGAATTCAAGGTCTCCTGTTAGCCTATAGTACTGATAACTGCTTAATACTTCTCTATACACCGAAACCTCTGTTCCATCAGGTTTTAACCACGTAATTGTTATTAACATGGGCTCTGTTGTATTGACATAGAACCATAATGCTATTTCCGAAGGAAAATCTTCGTATTCATAGGTGAACCTCATATTTATGTTTATTAAAGTACCTACTCCACCAAACTCAATTCTTTGAACTGTCTTAGTAATTCCTAACTCTGTTTTTCTAGAGTCAAGTATTATTGTTCCTTCAGGTAATTTCTTAGAGGAAAAACTATTCACCCATGCTGGAAGCGCTAATTTAGGATAATCTTCCCAATACTCTATAGAATTCCACATACGAATAGCTTTATCATAAGGTATGGTCACGATAGCGTATACGGATAATATTGCGAAGAACATTATCATAAATAAGCCTATGATAAATGATTTGTATTTGAAAAGTATTTTAATTGATTCTCTTAGGCGTGCTGCCATTTCTAACCTCCTACTCTAATTCTAGGATCAATAATTGCATATACTATGTCTAAGGCAATAACACTTATAGCCAATAGGTATGCGTAGATAGTAATTACACCTATGATAACTGGTGCATCATTAATGCCTATAGCTTCTCTCATGAGCGTACCTAGCCCTGGCCATGAGAAAACTCTCTCCGTAACCATAGCTCCCATCCATGAAACAATCAATGTTAAAACAAACGAAGTTATTATCGGGGGGAGCGTAGGTCTAAGTATATATCTTCTTTCAATAATCCTCGGAGGAACGCCTCTAGCTCTAGCATAGTCCACGTAGTCTTCCATGGAGAAGAGAAGGAAGAATGTTCTACGAGAGTAAGCCCCAATGGGTATGTAGGCTATAAGCCATGAAGCTAAAGGCAGCACCATATGCTTCAATACACTTAAAGCATATAAGTGAGGTTCTTCAGGTGGAGGGGCGTCGACCATGCCGCCGTAAGGTAATACTCTGAGCCAAGCAGCAAATATGAGTATTAAAAATATTCCATAAAACCAGCCTGGCATTGAAGATAACCATGCAAACCCTACAATAGCTTTATCAAGTTTAGAACCATATTTCCTAGATGCAGCTAATCCAATAAATATCTCTACAAAGAATATAAGAACATTTGCTGTTGTAAATAGTAAAACTGTTGGCGGCAAACGTTCAAGAATTATGTCCCATATTCTCTTGGAACCTCCTCCACTGGTTATATACAAAGCCCTGCCCAAGTTAAGTGTTAGAGCATCTTGCAAATACTTAAAGCTTCTTATGATAAAGGGCTGTGTTAACCCTAGTCTCTCTAGTTCTTGTTGTATTTGGCTTTGCGCTATTCTTTCTCTCTCTTCCGCTGGTAAAGCTTTCCATGTAGGGTCATTTCTTAGCCTCGCATATACTCTAAGCTTAACTTCGGACTCCATTATCTTATCTATATGACCGCCCATGTTAGCTACGATTATTGTAAGGTAAATAGCTATTATAAGGGAAATAGCCACTATTAATGTTCTTATACCTATAAATCGTATAATACGCTTAATTTCTCGAGATCTATGATATTTTAGCAATACTATGACCTCACCGCCGAGGACGGCTATTTCAGCTAGGCAGACTCATTCATTCTCTCTTAAAACTAAGTTGAGGAATATTTAATTGTTTCGCCCACAAACAAGTTTAACCTTACCATTATAGTTATTTAGAAGAGATTAAAATAATAAAGAAAAAGCCTACTTTGCTTATAAGAAAACTACTTTCTTCTCCCTAGGGCTATAGCGATAATGCCTAGGATGATGCCTAGGATGCCAGCACCAAGAGCACCATATACTAGTGAGCTTACGCTAGCAACATTGCTTTCCAGATCGCTTATAGCTGTCCTTATATCTTCAAGAACTCCTTCGACACTTCCTATACGTGATTCAAGACCTGATATTTCGCCTCTAACAGCAGCTAATTCCTCACCTACATATCCTACGACACTCCGTATGGTAAATGCTGCCTCGGTGACTGTGGGTTTACCAACGAGCTTTGATACGGCAATTACTATTAATTTGCCAGCACCTGGTGTTAATGTTGCTGTTTCTTCTTCAGATAAGCTAATCTTCCATTTCCCATCGGCTACAGGGGTTGCTTCACCTACAATTTTTCCTCCTGGATGGACGAGTATATACTTAACATATTCCATGTCAGCTATCTTGTAAGGTTCACCCTTGTGTGTTATTGTTATAGTGAATTCTGATGGTAGACCTTGTGTAACTACCTCAATAGGTTCAATAGTTGCTTCAGGTATCAGGGGCTCTGAGAATATTAGCCATTTATCAGCTGTGTCGATGTGTTCTCTAAACGCTTTTAGTACTAGTTGCTTAGCCACGACATCTACTTTATCTAAGTAGAATGGACCATTACCAACCCAGAAGTGTCCTTTTTCTTCATACCATTTCTTGAGGTTCTGGTATCTTTGTAGAGCCTCATCTTCACTAATGTATTTGCCAAGTACCTCTTTGTATGGTATGAACTTTTCATTTATAGCTTTGTCTAACATTTCAGCAAGTATGTCGAGTGATGGGCCTGCAATGTAGTTTGTCCTTTCAACCTTCATAGCGTCAGCTTTATCTGCTGTGAAAGCTAATTTACCTTCAGCCTCAGCTAACCAGCCGATAGCCACCATATGCCATGGAGCTACGCCAAAAGAATAGAATGGCCAGAAATCGTCGGCTACATCTCCAACTATCCATTCAGCATCTATATACCATAAGTCGGTATAATATTCGACAACTAATGGGTCTTCGCTAACTATTCTGAAGCCTTTGAACATTTTCATGAACGCTTCATATGTAGGAACATATGACTCATCATATACTGGGCTCTCCGGCTGTGCTCTGTCGTGAGTAAGTATGAAGCTAAACACTATATCAGCTAGGTCGAAGGGGCTTCCATCATGCCATTTGTACTCTCCACTAAACAGCTTTTCATCGTAATGTATAACTACTTTAACTAGTGCCTTTGCTCCTTCTGGGAACTCTTCGCCAACTGTTTCTATTTTCTTTGTAGTAGCGTTCCATTGATACCAAGCATCAGGAGGTACTGTGATTTCTGGGGCAAACTTTAAATCAACCCAGTCTAGGGTTTTCTTAACTGGTAATCCTTCAACAACATAGACTTCTGCTTTCTTAATTCTATGTGGCCAGTAAAGTCCAGTATATGGGTCAGGTAGTGCGGGAACTTCTCCTGTAGCTCTTATAGCAGTCATATCGTATATCCAGTCGCTTCCTCCAACAGGGTTCCAAGGCTCCACAATAACCGTGGGCATGGCAATTTTTACTGTTCCACCAACTTGTCCTTCATATCTTAAAGTCCATGGCCATAACCACGATCCAGAATAGCCTCCAGCTAAATCACCAGCGATTCCTATTTCAGGCCTTCTTGGCCATGGTGCGATAAGGTTAACTAACCATATTCTTTGCGATTCCTTCATCGAAAGCCATAAAGCCTTCCTCATTAGTTCGTCTCTTTCCTCTATTGACGTAAACGCTTTATTCCATAATCTCTCGGCTATGGTGTAAAATTCAGGGTCGTTAACGTATGCTTGCCATAGTGGTACGGGCAATCCAAGTTTAGTATAGAAGAAGCCGAAGTTGTCAGACTCGTCCCTAGATATTAAGGTGGTGATCCATCCACCAGTGTATATATGCCATGTACCTTCAGCAGGATCTCCATATATCCAGTATGGTGCTAGTTCTCGGCTAGTCCCATACTTACGTATAACTGTGAAACCTAGTTTTTCTAGCTGTTCAGCAACATATTCGCCAATTTCTTTTCTTGCATCTTCAGTTCTAATCAGAAATATTATTTCAACGGGTTCTCCATTATAGTACCATTTTCCTTCAGCAGCACGGTATTCTGCTCCTAATTTGGTCATTTCTTCAAATATTATCGTCTTTGCTTTATCAAAGTCATATTTGTATTCCTGTTCAATCTCATATATTGTATCATAGTATCTAGCATAGTCTGGAAAGCTAGGTGTAATAGCTACGTATCTGGGTACAGCTAAGCCTCCTAATATTTCGCTAGCTATGTAGTTTCTATCAACAAGGTAGTTCATAGCTTCTCTTATTCTTGGAACTGCAAATGGATTAAGTTTACCAGTAGTATTGAATACTGGACCTACAGGGTTAAATGTTAGCTCATAGTATAGAGCATATGAGAACCATACTTCTAAGCCATAGTCTAGCATTCTTTGATATTTCTCTGGTTCCGTTATTTCATCGAAATATATTTGTATTTCATTGTTCTTCAACATTTCTAGCACTTTGTCATGATCGCTTTCCTCAATAAAAACTACTTCATCAACCCAAGGACCTTTAGGTACTTCCTGAGCTACTACGGTATGCGATAGGGTAGCTAAGCAGCTTATTGCTAACATAGCTAGTAGAATGGGAATCAGCAATTTAAATGATGTTTTCTTCATGTTCTCACTCTCTAAGGTAAAGTATATTCATGGAATATAAATATTTTATGTATATTAAATCACCTAATAAACATAATTTTACATTGAATAACCATACTTATTGTGGTTTTTTCGACAACCATTTAAATATCCTTAAGGAACTATTTTTATAGTTAAGAGGGGAAGAAACTGCAAGCGATAAGAGTTACTAATCTTGGAAAATTTTATGGAACGTTTGAAGCGTTAAAAGGAATATCCTTTACTGTTAAAGAAGGAGAAATTTTCGGGTTAATAGGGCCTAATGGTAGTGGTAAAACTACTACTCTTAGAATCTTAGCTACAATACTTAAACCTAGCTATGGAGATGTAAGAGTATTTGGCTTAAACGTAGTTAAGGAGGCTAGTAAGGTTAGAGAACTTATAAGCTATCTTCCTGAAGAAGCTGATCTTTATAGGAGACTTACAGGCTACGAGAACTTGATGTTTTTTGCAAGAATGTACTCTTCTGTAAAAAAGGAAGTAGAGGAAATGGTTGAATTTGGAATTAAGCTTTCAGGGTTAGGAAGTAGGATACATGATAGAGCTGAAACATACAGCAAAGGTATGAGAAGAAGACTAGCTCTAGCACGTACCTTAATGGTTAAGCCGAGATTGGCCATTTTAGATGAACCAACCGCGGGATTAGATGTATATGCTTCGGTTAAGGTGAGGAATGCAATTAAAATGTTTGTAAAAGAAACTGGAAGCACTGTGCTATTATCTTCACATAACATGCTTGAAGTTGAATATTTATGTGACAGAGTTGCTTTCATATGCAAAGGAAGAATTCTAGATGAAGGAAACCCTAATGCATTAAAGAAGAAATATAATGCTAAGAACCTTGAAGAAGCATTTATAAGAGTTGTTCAGCATGAACTTTAGAAGATTCAAAAATATCCTATGGAAGGAATTACTGGATCTTATTCGTGATAGAAGAACAGTATTAGCTACAATAATTATGCCCATAATATTTTACCCTGCTTTAGGAGGGCTTATAGGCTATGTTTTCCGCGCACAACCGGTGTACATTGCATACATAGACCAAGACGGTTCCCAGTACTCTAAGAAGCTTCTTGACATACTGAAGGAAAATGCATCAAACACCGGAAACTACTATGTATTTTCTAACTACACTCATCCTGTAGAAGCATTAACTAACCCAAATATCGACATTGTTATCATTATACCTAAAGGCTTTGGTAATAACATTTCCAGTAGCTTAGAAGGAGTAAGTACCGTTATTCTGAAATTCAATGTAGCTTCTACTAAATCCGGTGAAGCATTAAACTTCGTAAGTAGCGCTTTACACACTCTTTCGACATTAATTGTAAAGGAACGTGTGAGAAGGTTCGCGCCGAACATAGACATTAAATCGTTCTTAAACCCTGTAGAGAGTAAGTTAGAATTAGTTGGTCCTGGAGGTAGGAAAGCTAGACCTGAAGAAAGATTCCTCTACTTAACCTTAATGATCTTAGTTTTAGGACTATACTTCAGCATGCACCCTGCAATATCTTTTGTAGCAGACAGTATCACAGGCGAAAAAGAGAGAAGAACATTGGAAGCATTACTTGTCACTCCTGCTTCAAGATTAGAAATTCTTACTGGAAAACTTGTTGCAAGCTTAACGCTAAGTGGGACCGCGGCTGCAATGAACACTATAGGTGTTTTTCTCATGTATTTTATGCTGTTTAGCGGTCTAGCCGGAATCCCTATAACCTTTGCCGGAGGTCTAGGTCTTATCAGCATATACGCTATAACGGTTTTCCTAACGATTACTGTGACCGTTGCTATAACATTAATTATATCTGTTATGTCTAGAAGTATTAGAGTAGCTCATAGTAATTCTGTAGCTGTGGTTACAGCGCTAGCTCTAGTTCTTTTTGCGAGTCTTTATGGAGATATTGAGAAAATAGCATCAACACTACTGCCTATACTATATCTAATACCCTACACTCATAGTGTATTAGCATTAACAACGTACGTAAAGTATGGATTACTTTACTCTGTAAAACATTTATTAGTACTAGTATTCTATACCATGATGCTTTTGATTCTAGGTGCAAAGTTGTTTACTGGCGAAAGAATGCTTATCACTCCTACTAGGAAAAGAATTCAGTAATTGCCTTGCTCTGTTTAATAATCCTAACCATTTCTAAGTTCTTCGGTTTCACCGTAATAGCATTTGATGGGCATAAGCTGGCACAGCCCATGCACCCTATGCAGTTATTAGGATTAACAACAACGCTAACTATTTTCTCTGAGTTCTTCCAGTGAATTTTTCTTAGCGAGAACACGTAAGTTGGGCACAAGTTAACACAAACTTTTGAGGCTCTACATTTATCCCAATCAACTACTACTTCAAATTTTAACATTTTAAACATCCATAATAATGCGCTATTGTGATTTAGCTAACGAATAATTTAAAGAAACCAATATTTAAACTAATATCTGGTAAGAGAATATGTCACTTAAGAAAATTCCTCCCGGTAAAAATCCTCCAGAGGACATATATGTTGTTGTAGAAATACCCATGAACTCCAATATAAAATACGAGATAGACAAAGAAACAGGCATGATATTTGTAGATAGAATACTATATACATCGATGGTTTACCCGTTTAACTACGGTTTTATACCATCCACTTTAGAAGAGGATGGAGATCCTGTGGACGTGCTGGTTCTAGGATATGAACCTGTCCATCCAGGAACAATAATTCCCGCTAAGCCTATAGGTCTTCTGATAATGGAAGACGAGGAAGGACCTGATAGTAAGGTTATTGCTGTACCTAAGACAAAGATTGACCCAAGATGGGAGAACATAAATTCTATCCAAGATCTACCAGATGCGTTGAAGAATAAAATAAAGCACTTCTTCGAACATTATAAAGAACTAGAACCTGGGAAATGGGTTAAAATTAAGGAGTGGAAAGGACCCGATGAAGCTAAAAGGAAAATAGTTGAAGCTATTGAAAGGTTTAAGAAGCAGAAAACTGTTTAGCCTCAGTTAAACGGTGGCTATGGATACTACATAGTCATAGGGTTTTGCAAACATTTTTTCAGTACAAGAAATAATAACTCCTTCTTTCCCGCTAAACACCATGGAATCTACTAGTTCACCGAAAACATTTTTTATCTCATATATTAAAGCATCTTTGTTTATTTTTTGCCCTACACTGTTTTTAAGCAATAGTATTCCACCCTTAGATCTTGAAGTTAATATCTTTACCTCTCTAAATTTTTCATCAACGAGCTTAAGATTGTCTAAACTTCCCGGTATTAGGTTATAAGCTTTAAGTATATTCATAAGTGCATTATAATTAAGTTCACTGCTGTTTTTCTCATCCACTTTAATAGATGAGGAAGCTACATAGACCATGTGTGTTATATTATCCTTACTGGCAAGTATCGATATTTTCTTTAGAAATTCTTCAGATTCCCTACTTATCCATAGTTCAGATATTCCGAAATCACGTTTTTCACTATACGCAGAACTTATCAAGTAAGGGTATGATCTCCCAAGAAGCAAAACCTCTACTATAGCATCGTAATTACTAAAGTTTAGCACGTTATCTAGCGTATGTTGTTTAAATTTCCTTGTTATATAAGCGAATGTTACTTTTCCAGCTATTTCCTCGCTTCTTAGTTTTCTGATAACGTACCATAGGTCTTCTATGATAGTCGGTTTACCGTATATCCTCGAAAGATTTAATGCTATAAGTATGCATGGTTTTTCCTTGCCATAAACTTCTATTATAGGTATTTTATAGCTCATGAATCCTCCATGGTACGTTACCGTTATTTCTCTTCTATAAATGAGTACCATGCGGTATTACCCTAAAAAGTCTATTATGAACATTAGTAATGACTGTTCACATAATTCTAGTGTACTACTGTATGAAATAATTACTAAGTCGTTGTTTTGTATGTTTACTAGGTTTTTCTTTATAACTTCTAGCTCTGAGGAAATGTTTTCGGATATTCTTCCAGCTTTACTTGGTTCTAATACTAGTTTGCCATCTTCAACGCACATGATAAGTGCTGCTTCAGCACCATACCTTACTAATTTATCTCTAAGCTCAATAACTCTAGGTTTAACCTTGCACCCTCCCCTAATAAGAGCTATGTAGGCATATTGTGCAAGTTTAAGGAAACTAAGTTCCTCTGTGTTAATAGGCTTTAGGTAAATAAGCTTCTTCATAATGTTTCTCATAATACTTAAGCCATGTTCTGTAAGGTAAGCACCTCCTGCTAAACTTACGTCTACAAGCTTCTTCTCCTTTAACCTTGAAATCAAGGTTCTGGTGCTTGCTTCACCTATCTTTAGTTCTCTGGATAAGGCCTTCCTACCTAAGGGTCCTTTATTGTATAGCATAATAAGAGTTTTTAATACGTGGTGAGGTTTAAACGACGGTAAGACCCCTTTTCTCGGTTTTACAGCATAATCTATTATTTCTGAGAGTTCAGCCATAGAATACCACTTACATTATAATTATCTTATTTCCCCCTTTTCTCTTTGCCTCTCTTAGCGCTTTCAAAGCTCTTTTAACAGTTAACCCAGAATATGCTTCTCCTCTATTTCTAGCTTTAATAACGTCTAAGGGGCCATACGATACTCCTATGCTTAATGTAGCGCCTAGTTTTTCTATGTTTCTCCTTATATTTTCAAGATCTTCAATAACTTCTTCAGGTTTCACCATAGGTATCAGTATGACTGCTTCTTCTGTTCCTCTTTCATAGTCAAGTCCGTAGAGAACATGTGCTTGCCATTTTCTGGTAAAGTTCTCTATAAGCTGCGTTAACGTTCCTGTAATTATGTTAGGTTTATACCTATCGAAACCCTTCTCTTCAGTTATTTCTTCAAACCTATCCAAATCCACTACAACTACTGTTCCATTAGATACTTTACTTAGCCTCATATCCTCTAATATCCCCTAATTTCATAAGTGATACTGAGAGAATACGTTTTTAAAGAATTCTTTGCCGAAGTAGTAACTATGGTGTTTGAGTTGAAAGAGAAAATTAGCTCTAAAGAACATGTTAACGAGAGCTTAATAACGATGGACCCCATAATTGACTTTCTTAACCCTGTAAAGAGAAACCCTGTATTTAAGGAGGCTGTTTTAGCTTAAACTAAAGGTTCAGCAATATAGATATTATGCTTGTTCCTAATTATCCTTACATTAACCTTACTACCTAGTGGAATATGGTTAGCTCTGATAATGGTTATTGTTCTTAAATATTTCATATCAACAGCTAACTTCTCAGACTTTAACCACCCTGGAGCAACAACCTTAACCCTAACTTTCTCTCCTACCTTAAATGGTATAGGTAAAATGTTTGTCCTCTTAATGCCGAAGTCTTCCATTGATGGAATAAGTTTTACGTTAAACCTTCTTTCTAAGTTTTTCAAATATGCCCAAAATTCACTCCAGCTCATAACCTTTACATTCTTGGGTTTACGCCCATGCTTGTGAGGAACATACTTCTGTATTCCGAGAGGAGGCCACCTTTTTCCTGCACCTATTTCTAGAGCCCACTTAATTATTCTAGGTATTTCCTCGTCATTTATACCTTTCAACAATATTGGTGCTACATGTAGATCTATTTTAGTGTTCTGAACTAAGTACTCTGCTACGCTAATAACCTTCTCAACATTATACCATTTTGCTCCTTGAATATAACGAGCTAGTTCAGGGTCTAACGCGTCCACACTCAAGTTTACCCTATCAAGACCAGCATCCTCAAGATCCTCCACTTTATCTACTGACAGGTTTTGTCCATGAGTTTGCATACTTATGACTTCTACTCCGCTGATACTTTTTAGCTCTTGAATAAGGTCTATAAGCCTAGAATAAAGTGTAGGTTCTCCAACAGTATCTATGTGCGCTTCTATATGCTTGCCTCCCTTAAACTTAACAATCCCCTTAAACCATTCTACAATAAGGTCTAAGTCTACCCAATATTCTGCTTGCCTCCATCTAGAACAAGGACCAGCATCTGTAGAGCACATAATACAGCATAGGTTACAGTAACTTACAGGTCTAACTTGGATTATATTTGTCCCTCTATCTATTAATCCGAAAGCTATTGAGCCTATGAGAGGTGCTTCTACATCTACGCCTATCTTTATTAATGGTCTTCCCTGTATTGTTCTCATATCTTGCTTTTACCGTGAATTTCTAGGGCAGAATACTTAAATACGCTATGTTCCCGTTGGCATGTTTGCTTAGTAGGTTACATGTTCTGGAAACTGCATTGAAAACTCTTTCTTTAGAAATTCCTGGCACACCTGCTGAGATTACCAAAACGTTCCTGGTTTTCTCTGTTACCATAGTGTCCACACTGTCTCTGTGCGGATATAGGTGAAGAATTTTCTTCTCGTCGGCTAAAACTGGTATGCCTTTCCTCAGTTTTTCGACAGAACTGCCTATTGGTTTAAAAACTTCGCCTTCCGAACTTAGTCTAAAAAGAAGTTTTCCTTCAATATTGTCGATATCGTATATTCCTATTGAGATGAGTGTTTCTAAGCTTACAATATTACCTAAGTCAACAACGTTGTTTATCAATGGTATGTTTTTCCCTCTAAGAACCCTTCTTAGAAGTGCTTCACTACTGGGTCTTATTTTAGTAGGGTCTATACCTATTCGCCAAAAGAATCTCCTATATGCTTTAATTACAGGTTCATCTTTCAACGTTTCTAATTTATACCTGTCCTTTATCCTCACAATAGTTTCCTTCATGAGGTTTACTATTTTATTTCCGCTTTTCCTTACAGTAACGTTTCTGACTACACCTACTCCTACGAATACTTCTAGGTTCAATACTTCCCTAGCAAACTCTATCATAGCTTTTATTCGCCTATTACTTCAATTAAAACTCTACGATAACTTCGTGGTCCATCCATTTCTACTAAGAAAATGTTTTGCCATGTGCCTCTAACTAGTTTCCCATTAATTACAGGAAATACTCTATTAGCACCTATAAAAGCTGATGCTAAATGAGCATGGGCATTGTCGTCTATTAAGTTGTGCTGCCATTTACCGTTCTCAGGATAATCTGCCTTTATCTTATTAATTATGTCGTTCATTAAGCCGTATTCATGTTCATTCGCTATTATTGCGGCTGTAGCATGTGGTGCGAAAACCAGGCATAATCCGTTCTTTACACCGCTTTCTCTAACTATTTTTTCTACATCTGATGTTATGTCGATTAACTGGTACTTTGCATTTGTTCTTAACGTTATCTCTTTAACATAAACTTTCATGGATTATAACCATCCTCTTAACTTTATTGTGTTAACTACTCCCTCTACAGCCAAAGCGTGGACTGCAGTTCTTAAATCAGTTCCTAAACTATAATATTTTCTGTATATTTTATCTAGTGCTGAAACCGTTTTGTCTTCAAGCATTTTAAGCACCTTATCTAGACCTCTTGGAGGTTTTTGAAACGTTCCCCGCCTACGGTCTTTCTAGGTTTCCGTAGGCGGGTTCACCACGGTTTCCCCTAGCCTCCTCTCCGCCTAACCGGGGGCGAACATCGGAAGCCAGGAGTCACCATTAAACTTACAAGCAACCACCACTTACAAGTTTAGCGCTCAAAACAGGAAGAAACATGCAAAAACCTACAAACAGGAAACAGTTTCGCACCCTCCCTTAAGAAGGGTAATCAGGGAAAATATTGTAAACCAAACAATGAAGCAATTATAAAAACCGAGTTAAATGCGATGGAAACAAGCTCTGTAATAGCAATAAAGCACGGAGACAGCGATGTAGACATTTTTGTCTCTCCCGAACTTCTTGGCAGTTGCTAGAGAAACTAGGGTAGCTTACAGTACGTACACAATATTACCGTATATACACGCACTGAAGTAGGGCGGAATGTTTAAAGCAGACAGTATGCTCTCAAGACATAACCATATCGTGGACTGTACTATAGGGTATTCATTAAGTTATTTAAGGGAATTGAAAGAAAGCGCGCTTGAAGGATGAGGTTTTCAACTATGTAGGAAATCTCCTTAAGTAGGGAGGAAAAAGGTATGGGTTAAAGCCAACCTCTAGTCTTCATAGCCTCATAGAGCCTTTCCAGGGAGAGGACTAGGGCTGCATCTCTCATAGTAACCTTCCTCTCACTCTTCATATCCTCGTACTTCTTGTATACCCTTAGGAAGTTGTTCTTCATTATCCCCTCTAGTCTGGCCCGCGTCTCTTCCTCACCCCATATGTACCACTGTAGGTTCTCAACCCACTCCAGGTAGCTCATAACTACGCCACCCGCGTTTGCTAGAAAGTCTGGAACTACTATGGCCCCGCGTTCAGCAAGCTTAGCTTCCGCTTCAGGAGTCGTTGGGCCGTTAGCTCCCTCAACTATGAGCTTAGCCTTCACCTTGTCAACGTTCTCTATGGTGATCTGGTTCTCCAAAGCATCAGGAGCTACGATCTCTGCATCCACGTAGAGAGATGCTTTGGAGTCTGCTATCTTCTCACCCTTAGGATAGTTTATGACCTTGCCTGTTCTGTTCTTTACATTCATAGCGGTTTCGACGTCGATACCGTTGGGGTCGTATACGGTTCCGCTACTGTCGCTTATGGCGACGAGCTTAGCACCCATTTTCGATAGCCAGTATGCATGCCACCGTCCGACGTTGCCGAATCCTTGGATAGCTACCCTCTTACCTTCAAGACCTCCAAGATACTTTTCAGCAGCTTCTTTCGTAACCACAGATAGCCCGAAACCTGTTGCGTACTCCCTAACCGGGTTACCCCATAGTATCGGCGGTTTTGCCGTAATGATCCCAGGCACATTTCTACCAACAACCTTGCTATATTCGTCGGCCATCCATGCCATAATCTGCGGGTTTGTACCGACATCGGGGGCAGGAATGTCTAATTCCTCACCGATCAGCGGTGCTATAGCCCTTATGTAACCCCTGCTCAGTCTTTCAAGTTCTCCCTTGCTCAGCTTCTTAGGGTTTACTCTGACAGCTCCTTTGCCGCCGCCGTAAGGTATTCCTGCAAGAGAGTTCTTCAACGTCATGAGAGTTGCCAGCGCGATGTCGTCTTCCAGGGTCACATCTGGGTGGAACCTTACTCCTCCCTTATACGGGCCTAAGGCACTGTTGTGCTGAACCCTGTAGCCCTCGAACATTTCAAGCCTACCATTGTCCATCTTAATCGGGATCTTAACTATGAGTATTCTCTCAGGCTTACTAAGTACCTTGTAAAGCTCCTCGGGGAAGCCTCCGAGCCCTATACTGTGCTTTAGAGTTGTGAGAACGTTCTCTAAAAGCTTGGAGACCATTTATGCCACCAAGCTCAAAAACTATTTTACTGGCTATTAAATCTACTCGTATTTACCTCCTTTATATACGATTTTATATAAGCTGTCATCGGTTCATTTCTAGTTTCCCCTAGATGCGTCCCGCATTCCGTTCGAGACTAATGCCACCCATGACCCCATACGGGTTTGAGTACCCGTATTAACGAGGTGGAAGTCCCTAGAGGACCCATCTCTTTACACGCTTGTTACATGTTTTTATATAAGTTGTCATTGACCCATCTATGGTTCTCCCGTTTGTGGTTGCCCGTGCTTTATTTTTTGGTGGCTTTGTGTATTTTGGTAGCCTGCACGGGCTCCTCCCTAAGCCACCTCATCTTTTGTCGGTGGTTCATCAGTAGGCTACATTGGCCGCCACCACTTGGGCGGTCTTACGGGATTCGCGCCGTCATCGGCCGAGCCTGATGGTATCAGAGATGAGCAGATATATTGTCATTATATAAGCTTTGTGTTCCCGCAATTTCTAAAATATCCCAAGTACTCAAACAAGCGAATAGTCTCCTAGAGGGGCATTCCCTTCATTTTAAAGTTATTCAGGGTCGCCAACTTTAACCTCATGGTTCTAGAGGAGCATATAACCTCCTGGTAGGTAATAAGATGTCCCTGGATAAACCGACTGAAATCCTATAGTGTTCCTTGTCCTCAACAATATTCCATACCTTTTCGAGTCTTCCATGAACTAGTGTAGTAACGCCTTTCCATAAATGTTCCTTGTATCCTTCATTATAGACTACTATCTTACTTGCAAATTTAGCCTTAAAATCTCCCTCAGCTACATCCACAACTTGTATATCGTACTCCGCTGGTGTAAGCAAGGAAAACTTATCATCAAGAACTTTAGCTAGTACGAGAACCCTGCCGAGATTTTGCACCTTAATATCGCCGAAACTATACACTTTACTCCTCAGTATTTTAACATGGTACTCTATTTTCCCTCGAAATATCCCGCTCAAAACTTTTCTTGAATATATGTAGTCCAAAGTCTTAGGAGAAATTTTAACATAGATTCCATACTTCCTCATCGCTGAAAACACATGGTCTCCTTTTAAATGCTCGAAGAGAGTTGTTGTGAAAAACAATCTTCTTAAGGCATTATATACTTTAAACCCTACCTCCTCATTATAAGCTATGATGTAGACTTTTCTAGGGAAAACTATTTCATTAGGAATGAATGATACACCCAAATCATCTACTGTTATTTCTGCTTCAGAAGCTATTAGTGAAATAAGCTCTCTTACTAGTCTGCTGAAGATGCTACTATTAGGTAAAATCTCATTACGTAAGTAAGCTTTAGAGTAAAATATTCTTCTAATTAACCTGGTGCTTATTAAGGGAAGTATTCTGTCGTAAGATTCTACTATTGTTGTAAGGTATGGGTATTTTCTCCGGGCATACTCTATGGAGTCCATGGGGGATTCTATAAGTGTCCTTTTACCATCTCTAAATACGTAATATGGTAACGCTATGATACTGTCAGGTATTTTATGAATGTTCCACGATACTACCCATAAGCTGTGATCCAGAAGTTCTACAACATCACCGTCTCTTACTTTATAATCCATAGTTACACCGTAATCTAAAAGTTCATGAATATTATCATTAAGGTATAAACGTTTTTGCTAATGGAGTTTTTTAAGTACTTCGCTTACCTTAGGAAGGTTAGTATAGAGTTTCGCATTTAGTCTAGGTATTAACGCCATAATTGTAGCAAGTTCTGATAGTTTCTCCCTAGTAACTATGTTTCTCGTCAAGAAACCTATTGCACCCATCTTATCACCTATGTTTCTTATACCTGAAATTTTCTCCATAACGTCTTCAGCTTCGCCTAATCCTTTAACAACGTAATCTACAACTTCTTTAGGGAACTCAAAGCCCGGACCAAATCCAAGCGATATACGGTCTTCATTATCTACTATTACTGATACTTGAAAATCCATATACCCTGTAATGCTGCAGGGAATAGGGATAATTCCTGCTTCAACGCCTACATAGTAATCGTAAAGTTCTTTAGCTTTTTTCTTGGCATTAACTGCTCTCTCTATAGCTCCTCTTATTACGTTTTCAAGACCTATGGGTTGCGGGTGAACACTTGTTTTTACAGATACAGAAGCAATTATCACATTTTCTTTAAACATTTTTTCAAATGCTTTTTTCACTCCTCTAATTTTTGATGGATTTTTAGAACCTATAATTATCTTAACCATGGAATGTTTCCTCTAATAGCTTCGTTTTCACTCTTATAGGGATTAGGTGTGTTCCATCACATGTAGGTGAGTTTCTTAATTCGGGAAATCCTTCTCTACATGTTGAATATGTTAACCCGTAGCTTTTAGCCTCTTCAATAACTATTTTCAGCATTTCCTCTCTGAGTTTTTTAGGTAAATACCTATATCCATGTTTAAATTCTCCCAGTCTGTAATATAGTTCTTTAAGTCTGTTTTTAATTGAGGGAAGTGCTTGACAAATCCTCTTAAAATTGTCTGGTTTAACTTTGTATGTTGATGTAACAATATGTTGTACTCCTATGTTAGCTAATGTTCTAACAAGTTTCGAAATATCATAGGGGTCATCGTTAACAAAAGGTATTAAAGGATCAACCCTAACAGTTACAGGTATACCGTGTTCTACGAGAATTTTTACAGCTCTCAACCTTGAATCGGGTGGTGGGGCATAAGGTTCTATGATTTTGGCTATGTTCGATTTCAATGTAGTTATAGTTATACTAACTGAGGCATTATATTTCGAGAGTAAATCTATATCTCTGGCAACTAAAGGACTTTTGGTTACTATTTGGACCTTAAGTCCTCTAGTAAGTAGAAGTTTTAGTGTGTTTCTTGTTAGCTCTAATGTAGTTTCTATTGGAGGATAAGGGTCGCTACTATTACTTATTGTTATCGGGTATTGAGGGTTCATCTTGACTAGGTCTCTAAGTAATTTGCTTAGAAAATTCCTTTTCGGCGTACTTGTTTTCGCCTTAATATATGATGTAGTGTAGCAGTATAAGCACTTAAAACTGCAACCGGTGTATGGATGTAGAGAGTACTTAGGAGGACACGTGCATAATGGGTTTTTCCATGGATCAAACATTCTAAGTACGTACATTGTTTTTGCTCTCATATTTCAATGTTTGCGTGTCGTAGCCTTATTTCTTCTTCTTTTTTTCCAAGTCTGTGCATTAGCTCTACAATTAGTGCGTCTAAAAATACCATACATGTGTCTTCGAATAATGTTCCGAGAGGAGCAAGTGGCTCATGTATTCCTAATATTTGTCTTGCAAAATAATCCTCCTCTTTAGCTATCTTAGTTCTTCCTGGAATTCTTACGACAATATCTGCAAGTTTTCCAAGGGGTGATTCAGGATATGTTGTTAAAGCTATAAGTGTAGCACCAACTGCTTTAGCAGCTTCAGCAGCTGTAATTATTAGTTTTGTTCTTCCAGAACCAGAGATTGCAACAACTATGTCTCCTTCACCTATTCTAGGAACTATTGTATCGCCAAGTACGTATGCATTATATCCTAAGTGCATGAGTCTCATAGCGAAAGCTCTTCCAACGAGGCCGGAGCGGCCAGCACCCATAACTAGGATTTTTCTTCTTCCTCTATTTTTATATGCTTCAATAAGTACATTCACCATTTTATCTACTTCATTATCGTCTATGAGCCTAATAGAGTTTTTTATGAAAGTAGCTATTTCGTTCATGGACTTTTTAAATACTGCCACTTAATACCCCAATTTGCGTTATAGTTGGAACGGAGTTTTAAGAATACTGGTACTTAAGGTAATTACCTTAAAGAACTATAGCTTAAAATGTAATGTACTTTAATACCTGTTTTAACCTAGTTCTACCTACGATTCTGCTTAAATCCTCGAATGTAATTTTGCCCTTAATGTTCCTTATTTCCAGAATTTTCTTAGCTGTAATAGGTCCTATGCCTGGTATTCTAACTATTTCAAAAAACGTTGCTTCATTAATATTTACAGGGAACATATGCTTATTTATCTTCGCATAAGCAACTTTAGGATCAATATCTGGTAGCATGTTATCATCACCTAATATCGTTTTTAAGTCGTTTAATGTGAATCCGTAGTCTCTAAGTAGGAAAGTTGCTTGGTACAGTCTTTTCACTCTGTCCAGAGGGCATGGAGGCTTATTCTCGAAGGGGGTGCCAATTATTGGTTCGAAGGGGCTAAAATATATTCTAGTTAATTTGTAATTCCTGTATAGTTCTTCGCTAAGTTTTAAATGTTCTAAATCGCTCTCTCCAACAACTCCAACCATAACTTGCGTATCTATGCCAGCTCTTAAATAACCTACTTTTACTCCAAGGCTTTCTCTTTGCTTAGAAAGTATTTTTAATGCTCTAGAAAACCATTCTAGTCTCTTCAATACGTCATTAACATAATTTCCCTTATCAGGAGCAATTTCGCTAAAATAGTGTTCAGATGTTGTTTCAAGGTTTACGCCGGCTCTATCAGCTACAACCGCAGCTCTCCACACATAGTCCTTAGGTATACCGGGCATTAGCCTCAAATGTATGTAACCCGTAAAACCCCTTCTTCTCAGTTCTTCAGCTACTTCAATTTGCTTCTCTGATGTTGTCTCGGGATCTTTAATAATGCCACTACTTAGAAATATGCCTTTAATTATTCCCCTTCTCCAAAGATGAAGAGTTATTCTAACTAGTTCATTCTTATCCCATGTTCTACGCTCGACCCTATACCCTCTTCTAAACATACAGTACTTGCATTCATTAGTACAAGCATTGCTGAGTAATGTTTTAAGTAAGGGTATATGTTTACCCCTTGCAGTAGCTTCATATATGGGTACTCTAATTCTATCCCATCTGGCTGACAGAAGCAGTATTTTCCACTTACTCATGGTTTTTCACGAAGTACTTACTTAACTACTTTAATGTGCTTACTATTTTCTTTAATATCCTCCACTTCGGTGTATAGTTTTTAAACCTTATTACACTAGGTTTTTCAGCAAGTATGCTTTTGAGTTCATCTACACCATCTGATATTTTCGGCAGAGGCATCTCAAGAATATACATTATAAGTGGTGTTACTACAGTATTTGTTACCTTAGGTTTCCGTTTCAGTGCAACATCTTTTGATTTAACTATAAATACGCCTAGGGGATGGTGATCTTTAAAAAGACCTTCTTCATACTCTTTGCCTACAATTTTATTATCAGATTGTAAGTAGCCACTATCAAAATCAGGGCATAAAATCAGCTTGGGGGCTCTATTAACATAAGGGCCATGGTATATCTCCTCTCTAGTTTTTACCCACTTTATACCTTTAACGTTACCTAAAACCCTGATAATCTTGTCCGCTATTTTCTCGTCTTTAACGTAAACTCCTAAATTCCACTTTGAAATGTAAAAGGCTTTGGAGCGATATTTGTCTACGTGTTTAACCATGAAATTTCGTGTTCTGCTTGTGCTTTTTCCTGCAATTTCAAGTTTTAACTCTCTATATTCTCTTAGCGCTGCTTTTGAAAACTCATTTACAGCCTCAACATAGCCTTTATTAGCAAGAATATCATTTATCCTAATAAGCTTATTGTACATAGAAAACCCATGATCCGAAACTATTATGAGAAAATCTGATAATTCATCCATAATCTTAACAAGCCTGTCTATGTAATTAAAGAGTCTACGTTCCATTTTCAGAATCTTCGTAAATATTTCGAAATCACACTTATGTAATATTATGTCCGGTATTTGGAAATTTATCCACAGTAAGTTCCATTTACTTGTTTGAAGCATATCCTCTACTATCTCTAAAATTGCCTTAACTAGGTTTAGTGATTTAATTAGAGTCTTTTCACATTCATTAAGTGTGTTGTTGGGAATATTCAATGCTAGGTCTATTTTCTTACAGTACTTTTCCATGTCCTTGTTTTTCGGATAGTACTGAGTCTTGGGAACTATTACTGTGTGACTTATTATCTTAGAGTTCTTAGCTGGTATGAGAGGGTATCCTGGAATAGGGTTTATCATTATTGAAGGTATTTCAAGTATAGATAACATTTCATGAATTCTAGGATGCTCAAGATGCGTAGCGTTGAATAATCTATGCTCTAAGGTATTTGGTTCAATATAATCGAAAGCAAAAATACCATGTTTCCCAGGGTTTACACCTGTAAGTATAGTGGTCCATGAGGGAGGAGTTGTTGGCGGAAAACACTCTAAGTTGTAAATTGTAGTATGGCTTGAATTCACTAAATGTTTAGTATAAGTTAAGATGCCATGATTTATGAGCTTATTTAAGTAGTCTTGCGAAAGACCGTCTAATCCTAGAACAGCAACTTTCTTACTAACTGCCATGTCAGTATACTCCATATCGAGGACGGGTTTTTCTGTTTTTGAAGTTTTAGTAAAACTAATATTTTAGATGTTATGTTTAACTATCTGAACATATGGTGTATGTTCATGGTTGTAAAGGAGAAGGTAATCGAGAAAATTAGGGAGAATCTTAAGAAAATTGTTGACCCCGAAATAGGTGTAAATATTGTTGATAGCGGTTTTGTTAGAGATATTAGAATAGATGATGAAGGTAATGCTGAAGTGGATTTAATGCTCACAACACCGTTCTGCCCTATTGCTCATATCATAGTAGCTTCTATAGAGGAAAACACTAGAAGAGTTGAAGGAGTAAAGAACGTAAAGGTAAATATTGTTGGATTTGGTATTCCGCCAGAGCTTGAGAGAATAATGGAGGAAAGGTACAGAAGAATGCTTGAGGAATTAAGAGAAGAGTAGTATTCAGTAAGGCCTGCGTTTCTTCATTTCATCAGAGGGCTAATATCCACATCATCTGAGTTAGGTTAGTGAGAAAACCAGTATATATGTGTTTAAACGTTATTCATAAGTCGAGGAGAAACCATGAAGAACACCCTAATTATACCCTCGTTTGAAAAACTAATATCATGGCCTCAAAACAAGCGAATTGCATTTATAAGTAACATTGAGTGGGTTAAGCAAGTAGTTCAGTCAGTAATGATGGCCAAGATATTAAGCGAGATAGGCAATATAGAGATAATATTAATTGATTATTCTAAAACGTTCAAGCCTGAGGTTCTAGAAAACATAGGGAAGACCTATCACGTTGACCTAATTAACCACGTCTCCATATCAGATCATCTTAATCCTAACATAGGAGGGAAAATAAGCTTACACATACATGATCCTTCGGAAAACAGAAGTGCAATAAGTAATTTCAGAGAAAACGTCTTGAAGACTTCACCGCTTTACACCATAATAACCGATATGAAACCTTCAAAAGCACTTCATGGTTTAAGAGGAATACTTAGAGTATATTGTACAAGAATTTCTCAAAACATTTTCTCTTTCAAAACATTTACGGAAAAAATTACATTAAAACTGTCAAGTAAGGGAATGGAGGATATCTACGATACTTTATCTGAAGGCTTAAAGAAAGCTTTAAAAATTCTTCAAAAAGCATCAGTAGAATATGGGCCGCTAACCGTAGGCGATGCTGTTACTATAATCTCACATGACCTTAATATTCAGAGAAGTATGGCTAGAAGAATTTTAATAAAACTTGCTAAGCACGGTGTTATTAGGGTAGAGAGAAACAGCATTATCATTTAAACAAGTACTCTGTAGCATAAAAGCTAATCTTCAATATATATTGCTGGTTTAAGAGGTAATGCGTATTTTGCTTTCCTAAGAGGATCATATGTTGCTTTTTTCTCTTTCATGATAATAACCTCTGAACTATTTGTAGCTTTCATTATTCTCTTCTTGAATTCTTCAAGAACACTATACTCATCTATCTTAGCTATTTCCTCTCTTAATTGTTCTGGAACTTCCCTGAATATTTTTATAATGTTCTTTACAGCATCTACTACTTCTTTACGGTATCTTTTTATCTCATCCATGCTCATTACTTGCTTTATGGTTTTTCTAAATACTTCAACGTCGCTTCCATCCATGTTTGCAGCTACTATTTCTCCTATCTTCCTCTTCCACGCAGCTGCCGTGTAAATCACTATTTTCTTAGGTTTCTTTACCTTAGTGACTTTGAGTATTTCCTTGATGTCCGCTATTAATTTTCTGAAATATTCTTCTTTTAATTCAGTTTCTCTGTTAATGTATTTGCTTTCAACTTTAGGCCATGAGGCTATGGAGACAAATCCCTTGTTTCCAAGTATGTTCCATATTTCTTCAGCTATAAATGGTGCGAAAGGAGATAATAGCCTAGCCCAGATATCGAAGAAATACTTAAGTATTTTTGCTGAAGGCTTCTCCACATTTTCTAGATACCATTTAAGATCCTGCTCCATAGCGTAAAGAACAGTTGTTGCTGCTTCCCTTACCCTTAATTCTTCAAGTGCATTTGTCACTTGAGCTATTCTGTTCTGAATTACGCTTAAGAACCACCTATCAATATGTGATTCTCCTAAACTTTCCTCCTTTAAAATAGCTACCTTAAGTGCTAGCTCATACATCCTCCTTAATCTTTCAAGAACAGATAGAGCTAATTTAGCACTAAAATCTGCATCTTGTGGTGTTTCAGCTGAAACAGCAAGGGTGAGTCGAACCGTGTCCGGACCATAAACTTTGCTTGCAATTCTTAAAGGTATAATGTTTCTTAAAGACTTAGACATTTTCTTTCCTTCGTAGAGCACGAAACCGTTAGCAACTATTTGTTTGGGCCAATGTTTTTCGGGGAATATTGCTACGTGATTGAAAATGTAGAACGTTAAGTGGTTAGGTATAAGCTCTTTAGCACTATGTCTGCTATCAACAGGGTACCAGTAGAGGAACTCTTCTCTCATTTCTTTCAGTATGTTCTCTGGAATTTTCGTTTTTGCTGAAATTTCCTTTACATTACCTAGTCCTAGGAAAATGTAGTCGAAGACTTCGTTTGTTAACTGTTCAGCTCTTACACCGTATTTGTTAATATGTTTGGCTATAGTGTAGAAGGCCATGTATATTGTTGAATCACTTAGTGATTCAATAATCCATCCGGGGCTCCAGGGGAGTTCTGTGCCGAGCCCTCTTTGTCTTGCACAAGCTTTTTCTTTAAGCCACTCTATCGTGTATTCAAAGTCTTTTCTTGCTTCCTTGGGTATTATGCGCATTCTTCTTAGGGCTTTCCTGGCTAGTTCTTTCCAGTCTTCTCTAGAGTAATCTATGAACCATTGGTTTTCAAGAATTTTAACGACAACTTCCGTTCCGCACCTACAGTAAACAGGCTTGTTTAGTATTTCATACATTATGTCAGCTTTTCCCTCAGCTATAAGATCCCTCTTCACTTCATCCTTAGCTTCTTTAACAGGTTTTCCAGAGTATTTTCCAGTATTTTTCTTCATTACCCCTTTGTGGTATTCTATGGAGTATACTTCTTTAGTTGCTTTTTCAAGTTCTGGATCTTTCTGAGATTTTATCTTTAATTTTTCAACAACATCTCTAGCCGGACATTCTGAGTACCCTGGGACAGAAATTATGGATATTGGTTTAAGCTCATCAATGCTTATACCATGTTTTTCAAGTATATCCTTTCTATTCTCAATAAGTTCTTTTAAAGCAACATAATCGTAGGGCGCATGTGCCGGAACAGACATTACAACCCCGCTAGCATTATTAGGGTCAACAAAGTAGCCTGGTAATACAGGCACGTATGTATTAGTTGCAGGGTTTTTGACCTTAAGCCCTATCAGTTCTGTACCTTTAACTTTCTTAAGCACTTTAACTCTTCTATTCTGGAATGTGAGCTTATATGCTGCTTGCTCGCTTAACACCCATAAGCT
>Ga0190363_1000058_pt1 | contig 58650 bp, 63 predicted proteins | sample 48721867_MG_FD_161272 | JGI IMG/M metagenome (GOLD analysis project Ga0190363, IMG submission 161272) | Hydrothermal vent microbial mat bacterial communities from Southern Trench, Guaymas Basin, Mexico - 4872-18-6-7_MG | ecosystem: Environmental > Aquatic > Marine > Hydrothermal vents >...
AAAATCTTCAGCAGAACCCTCCTCTCCAGAAACAGATAAGAACAAAAATACAATCGAAGTCAAATGTGAACAAATAATCTCCGGATATATCTGCAGATGTGATTACCTGTACGTAGCTGAACCAAAAACAGGCGATTTTACAGTAACAGTAGAAACCGAAAAACCTATAGAAGAAGCTAATAAACCTACTGAAAAATCCATTTTAGAAGAAGCTAATAAAAAATGTAGAAAAAAAGCTGAAAAAGAGGAAAGGAATATAGAACAAATAGTATTCGTTCCAAAATGCGAACCAATAATAAAAACTACATGCGATGTCAAAAACTTCCAGCTTCCACAGAAAGTTTCCAAACCACAAGAATGGATTGCAAAATATGGAGATCCTCAATTCATAGTTTACTGGCAGAACTTTCCATTAGACCAAGATACATGGACATTCAAAGCAGACTGGAAAATATTCCTCGCAATAACAGCCTTAACACTCTTTCCTCCCACAAAAGTTGCAAACTCAGCAGCAAAGCTGGGACTGACTGCTGTAAAACAAGCAGCAAAAAGAGCAACAGTGGCTGAACTAAAAACAATACTAAAAGAAGAAGCAAAAAAGAAAATAAAAGATATCCTCATTAAAAGACTCAAAAAACAGAAAATTCGAACAGTACTCAAAGGTACCACACTAACTCTCTCTGCCTATGCAGCAGAACTTTATGACAGCATGAATGCCAAATATCAAAAAACACCCAACAAAGTCGTTCTCAAAACACCCTTCAAAGAACCCGAAAAATTTACACTAATCTCCAAGCTCCAAACAAAACCCGTTCTTATTGTATGGGATCCGGATATCCTAACCAAAAGAAGAACCGCACCAGCACATATCGTTTCACCATGTTATCTTGATACGCTTAAAGTAACACTTGTAACCCCAGATGAAAATAACGTTATCCTCTGCGATGGATATACCTATCACACAACAGACGGAAGCATAGAATGCATAGATGCATACGAGAAATCCGGTGACTCAATACTTAACAAAATAACAGGAGACCCCCACGATAAACCACTCTGCAATATAGAAAAATACTTCAACGATGGAAATCCATACACAAGCTCCATCACAAAACTAACCACCATAAAAACCTCCCAACTTGCAAGAGAACTGGAAAAATATTACATAATAAAGGAATGGATATGGGATGAAAACAGCAAAAAAGGAGGTAAATGGATAAAAGGAATCCATTCCCAAAACCCAGAAAAAATAAAAATAATCTCAAAAACTGACGATGAGAAACAAATGATTCTCGATGACACCGTAGAAGACGGTAAATCCGGATATTTCGATACAATCTCTCTAAAAGAATGCAGAACAGAAGCGGTGATAATAGAAATACCAAAAAATGCAAAAAAGGATGTTGATGACAGCAACTACTGCGTAGATGACAGAGGCAATGTAGAAAAAGTCCTTAAAATCGGTGGAACAGTTGTAGGTGTAGGAGCCCTGCTTGCATCCGGTTTCTTCTCAGGCGGAAGCACATGGCTTCTGACAACAGCAGCAATAGGCGGAACAATAGCAGCAGGCACAGGAGAAATCATGGATTATAAAGGCCAGTGGCCATAATTTATAAAAGAAAGCTAATTATAGCCATCCATATAAATCTTTCCGTTTTCATCTCTTTCAAATGATGGAAGCCATTTGTGTGAGTGTTTAGAAATGAGCCTAAAAAACTCCATAACCATTACCTTCTCTCCAGGCTCAACTATAAATTCCGGATAGTATTTTCTTGCATCCTCTTCATAGAGTTTGAATTTCTTAATACAAGCTGTACATGGAAGACCCCATTTCTTTATATATTCTTCATTTAATTTTTCCACATACTCCAAAACAGCACCTTCTTTGGTATTCGGATAACTCTCATTTACCTCATCAGGATAAATCCAGCCCTCGTCATCTATCCATGCAAGCCCGCCAAGGTATGGCTTAAATCCAGGCTTAGGTGACTTTTTGGTAACACTTTCCGTAACAGCAGGTTTCTCCTTCACTCCTTTATACTCAGGCTTACTTCCTACACCAGAACCAAACACATTCCATAGCAAAGCCAAACCAGCCAGACCACCAGCAACTCCAGCAATATATTTCCATGCCTTTGATTTCTTTCTTCCCTCTCCCAAATCAACCTCCTTATAAAGCTCCTCAGCCTTAAAATCCTTTCCTACATTATACTCCATAAAATTATCACCTATCAATAACTAAAATTCTTTTATTTAAAAACCTTTCCCCGGCAATTGACGAAAATTACGCAATGAACACAACTTCTGCTACCAAAAGAATACATACACAGGGGCTGTGCTTATGGGAGTGAGCCTTGCAGCAGATGCCGCAGCCACAGCAGCACCAAGTCCGTGGACATGGGCTGCTTCCACTCTTGCAAATTGTGGACTCGCTGTATATCACGCAGCTTCAGAAAAGACATGGCCATCATAGCCTGAACCCCGCATGTTTCGACAATGGCTTCACTGTTTTTCATCTGATGTGGAAGGTTCTGGTACTTTGGCCGGTACTACCATTGGAGGACCACTTTTCTTGCTTTTGCCTATCACTCTACCAGTAAATCTGTCAAAATCCAGCACGTAGCCTTCAGGGATTTCTATGTCTTTCGGAACCCAACCCATCGCTCCTGTGTCTGGGTTTATATAACCGACATATCCCTTTGGTCTTTTTTTAGGGAAAAACCCTTTCCATCCTCCAATTGGACTTTTGTATACATAAAACACTGGTGTCTCACCGATAACATATTTCATTATATCAGCTCCGAGACCAAACTCCGGGTTTTCTTTATCTTTCTTTACCATTTCCGTAACAGCAGGTTTTTCCTTCACACCTTTATACTCAGCTTTACTTCCCCTATCACAACCAGAAACACTGCATAACAGAGCCAAAGCAACCAAACCACCAGCAGCTTTAGTAATGTATTTCCATGCTTTGGATTTCTTTTTTCCTTCTCCCAAATCAAACTCCTCCTTATAAAGTTCGTTTTTAAAATCCTTTCCTACATTATACTCCATAAATCACCACCTATCAATAACTAAAAATTCTTTTATTTAAAAACCTTTCGTAGACGATTGACGAAAAATCTGGTTTTAGCAGAAAGCTTATAAAAGGGCAAAAGCAAATTTAGTAGTATCAACTATGGATATAATAGTAACCTACGGGCTTGGTGAATCGGAAACGGAAATAGCAGCTTTCGATAAAGCACTTCTTGATGCTGGAATAGGAAATTATAATTTGATTTTTCTCAGTTCTGTTATTCCTGAAGGTGCAAGGGTTTTGGTGAAGAAATACGAAGGAAAACAAGAAGAGTACGGACACAGACTATATGTTGTAATGAGCAAATACATTCAGACCGTGCCTGGAAAAGAAGCATGGGCAGGTTTGGGATGGGTACAGAAGGAAGATGGAAGGGGATTATTTATCGAGCACTATGGTGATTCACAGGAAGAGGTAGAAAGACTTATAAAAAAATCACTTGAAAGCATGGTAAAAAACAGAAATGAAGATTTCGAAAAAATCAGATACAAGATAACAGGTACAAAATGCAGGGATAAACCTGTGTGTGCTTTAGTATGTGCTGTATATAAAAGCACCGGATGGTAAGGGCTTTTCATAATGAAAATAGTTAACCTCACAAAGAAGACTATGATTGCAGAGGAGGTTGAAAAGGCTGAAAGTTTCTGGAAAAAAGCGAAAGGTCTGATGTTTCGAAAATCGCTTCCAGAAGGAAAGGCAATACTTCTGATATTTGAGAAAGAAGGTAATCATGGAATATGGATGCCGTTTATGAGGTTCCCCATAGATGCTATCTTTCTTGATTCGAGAAAAAGAGTTGTTAAAATCCACGAAAATATTCAACCCATGAGTTTGAACCCGAAAACATGGAAAATCTATCATTCAAAACCTGTAAAATACATCATTGAAATGAATGCATTCTCTGTAAAAACCACTAAAACGGAAACAGGAGATATCATAGAGTTCAGAAATTAAACCGTTACTGCCTTCCCACCGGCTTTTTCTATTTTTTCTTTAGCTTTTTCCGAAAAACTCTTTGCGGTTATTACAAGAGGAGTTTTTAGCTCTCCTGCACCAAGAACCTTTTCGTATCCAAAAGCGGTCAGGTCTATTTCTTTTTTACCCCTTGCAATCTTTTCTATATCCCTCAGATTTATGCTTTTGGTCTCAATACCACGCTTTTTCTTCAAAGACACAAATCCATGTGTACCAACGGTTATACCCATTTTGAGAAACATAAGTTTTCGATGATCCATTATTCCTGCTCTTCCTCTTCCTCCTCGGGAACCAGCACCCCTTCGTTTTTTCTTTGAACCGTGGCCATGGGTTTTCTGTCCCCTCATTTTCACTCTCTTTTTTCTCCTTTTGGTTGTCATCACATCCACCTTACATCATTCTTCTGAGCAAAGAGTTTATTTTTTCACCTCTGTATCCCAGATCACCCTTGGGATAGGGAAGTTTTATTGATTTGTAACCTTTAGATGGGGGAGAAAGTCTGAAGACCTGCTTCAGATTTTCTATGTTTTTCGTTGTCTGGTCTTTATAAATCCTTTCTGCAATGGATTTTGCTTCCTTCGGGTTCAGCCTTTTGTCCCCTTTAAGCCTTCCTCTTTTTTCAACAAGCATTTCAAGGGTTTCCTTATCTATCTCACCCCAGGTGATGCACCTCTTGGCTTTCTTAAGCATACCTTCATAAGTTTTAGTTTTCGGAACAAGTACACAGTGATTTACCCTTGTGAGTCTGAGCATTTTCAATGTATCTTCTATTTCCCTTGGCGTGTCTACCAAGCCTCTAATTCTTATCACAGCATACATGATATCACCTTGTTCTGATAAGAATTCAGAGGTCCCCCTTTGTTTTGTTAAGGTTTCTCAATGCTTCAAATGTGGCATATACAAGGTTCATTCTGGTTCCTGTCTGCCCCCTTGTTTTTACCCACACATCACTTATACCTGCAAGACTTAACATTTTTCTGATAGGAGGACAGGCAACAATTCCGAGACCCTTTGGACCCGGTATGAGTGTAACACTGATAGAACCATAATGAGCAGTGGTTTTGAATGGTATAGAATGATCCCCTCCACATCTACATTCCCAGGAGCCACAACCCTTTCTAACTCTTATCACATTCATCTTCGCCTGTTCCAAGGCTTTTTCCAAAGCGGTTCTGTGCTCTCTGGATGAACCCTTTCCTATACCTATAATACCCTTTCCATCTCCAACAATGATAACCGATGTCAATTTATACCTTCTTCCGGATTTGTGCATTCTTACCGTTCTTTTGGTTGCAGTTCTTCTGATACCACCACCCTTTCCAGGAGAACCTCCTATATATACGATTTCACTTTTCAGATCAGGAACAAGATAATCTGTAATCTCCGGTTCAAGGATCATATGTCCTGCTTTAAGAACATCTTCCATGCTCGTATATTTACCCTTTAGAACATCCTGACCAAGCTTTGTTTTAGGTATCCATTCTCTTGTTTTTTCTTTTGATTCTTCAAGAATTATATCCTTTTCTTCTTTTATTTTCTTTTTGGCTCTTCTTTCTTCTAATTTTTTTATCTCCTTTTTATGAAGATCTTTTTCCTCTGTTTGCTCCTTTTCCTCCTCTATTATAACTGTGGTTTCCTCTTCCTTCATTTGTATCTTCTCCTTTTCCCTATCTCTTTAAATCTTGCGATTACCATGGAAGCATTTGTATATTTATGCTTATAAACCTTTAAAATGTTTTTCCATGCTTCTTCAAGATATTTAAAATGCGCTGCCTTCAGCGCCTCATAAAGAAGATAAAGATCAACAGCCTGATCTTCTATTCTTTTTGAGAACTTACCCAGACCAAAATCAATAACATAAAGCTTTTCATTTTTTAAAATCATGTTTGATGTGGTAAAGTCCCCGTGCATTATATTTGCAGAATGGAGATTTGCCAAAGACTCACCAATCATAGTGTAAATTTTCATTCTCCTATCCTTAGGTAAATCATTGAGACTGTCCTTTACTGTTGGTCCCTCTATATATTCCATGATTATTACCGAATCTTCCACCTTCCAGACCTTTGGCACATTAACACCTGCACGTGAAGCTCTTATTAATAAATTTTCCTCCCTTTTTGTTCTTTTTCTGCGCAAAGGAACATCCATTTCAGGTATTCGATACCCCTTCTTAATTCTTTCCTTCACCACCGCCTTTTCACCTTCGAATTCGCTTAAATAAAGCACTGCTTCTGCACCTCTGTTTATTATGTTTTTGTTTACTTCGCCCATGCAAATCACCTTTTCTTTAGACAAATTTATTTTAATTTACCGAATTTAAATACAGGTAAAATATGCTTGAAATCGTTTTCCTTGGAACAGGCTCAGGAATACCATCCAAATACAGGAATCCTCCAGCAATATGGCTTCATTATGAAGGAAATGCGTTTTTATGGGACTGTGGTGAAGGTACACAAAAGCAACTCATGATTGCAAAACTGAGCTTTATGAAAATCTCCAGGATTTTCATAACCCACTGGCATGCAGACCACTGGGCAGGTCTTATAGGCCTCATGCAAACCATGAATTTAGAAAAAAGAAAGAAACCTCTCTATATTTATGGACCCGAAGCTGAAAGATTTGTGGGAGATATTCTCGATCTGGACTATTGGGGACCGCGTTTCAAAATCATTCCTCAAAATGTTCCCTCTGAGGGTAATGAACTCCTTAAAATTGTAAATTCGAAAAACTTTGAGATTTACTCTATTCCTGTTGAACACACAGTTCCGGCTGTTGCATATGCATTTAAGGAAAAAGACAGATGGAATGTGGATATAAAGAAGGCAGAAAGGCTTTACGGTCTGAAGGAAGGTCCACTTGTAGGGAAATTAAAGAAAAAGGGCAAAATTGTTTTCAAAGGAAAGGAAATAAAACTGGAAGATGTTGGATATCTGAAAAAAGGGTTAAAGGTAGTGTATACAGGAGATACCCGTATGTGCAAAAATCTTTACAAAATATCAGAGGATGCTGATGTAATAATTCACGACGCTACATTTTTAGAAGAACACAAGGATAAAATGCACAGCGGAGTCAGGGATGCCGCAACCTTGGCAAAAAATGTGAACACAAACATGCTTGTGCTTACACATATTTCACGCCGATATCAGGACACAGAGCCCTTGCTGAGAGAAGCACAGAAGATTTTTAAAAATACGATAATTGCCGAGGATTTTCTGGAACTCAGGCTCAAAAGAAAGATGAATAAATTCATTGCAACGAAAAATATGCGTGTAAAACCCTCTAAGAGATGGGGATGATAGATCCGATAAAGCTCGCAGAGGAGATGAAAAAAGTTGTGTTAAGAGGGGAGAAGAGAAAATACTATAGATTCAGGGCTGCTGGGTTCTACGGAGGCATCGCAACAGCGGACTGTGTCGGTTGCAATCTCAGATGTGTATTTTGTTGGGCATGGAATATAGTTACGAGACCGCAGCATGCAGGCAGTTTCTACTCACCAGAGGAGGTAACAAAAAAGCTCATCAGCATTGCAAAAAACATGGGTTACAGAAAAATAAGAATAAGCGGGAACGAACCAACACTGTGCAGAGAACATCTTCTTTCTGTTCTGGAAGGAATTCCGAAGGACTATCTCTTTATCCTGGAAACAAACGGTATGCTGATTGATAATGGTTACGCGAGAGACCTCTCCGGTTTCGAAAACCTTCATGTAAGGGTATCTCTCAAGGGAAGCAACAAGGAAGAATTCAGCAAATTGACAGGAGCAAAACCCGAGTTTTTTAACTATCAGATAAATGCACTTAAAAACCTTGAAAAGCACGGAGTAGACTATCATCCTGCTGTTATCAGTCTGGCAAAGAATATCGAGAATCTTGCAGAAATCCTCAGAGATATAAATCCAAAACTACCTGAAAAACTTGAGATGGAGCCCCTAATAACATATCCCGCAGTGATGAAAAGATTAAAAAAGATCGGTTTTGAGTTAAATACACTATAGAAATGAAAGATATGTAAAGCAATATTTATTTATAAGGGGTTAACCTAATAATTAAAGAGGTGAACACCCATGGTTAGTCAAACAATAGGAAGCTGGGCATTTATACTGGGTGTGCTTATAGCAGTAGTAGGAGGAGCAGTAGGCGGATATGCAGTAGCTTATGCACCATGGATAACATTGGTACTGGTGATACTGGGATTGGTTGTGGGATTCCTCAACATTTCCCAAAAAGAAGCCAATGATTTTCTCATAGCTGCCATTGCACTCTCATTGGTTGGTGTGGGGGCAAATGCAGCACAGTTATCCACCATACCTGCAATTGGCAGTGTGGTTCAAGCAATAGTAGTGAACATTGCAGTTTTCGTTGCTCCTGCAGCACTGGTAGTAGCGCTTAAAGCTGTGTGGAACCTAGCAAAAAGCCCAGTTTAGAAAACAAAATTCGTTTATTAACTCGATTTTTTCCTTTTTTTATTTTTTTAAAGATACGGCGCTCAAATATTCACAATCTTTTTCACAAATTCAGATACTGTTTTTTTAAGATACTCCTTTTCCCTTTCCAATTTTCTATAAGAATACATTAATTTAGAGGGATACACACGAACAAAAGAGTAAAGGGTTTCTATAGTCCTCTTCTTATACTCCTCAGGTATTTTCCTGTAGTCAAAAAGTTCCCTAAGCATCCATGCCAGTTTTTTTCTTTTAGCAGCGGGTTTGATCTGAAGGAGATATGCTCTTTTTTCATCTATCTTTAAACCCATGTATTCCATATGCTGAACACATGCTTTAAATGTTTCAGGAGAGAATCCCAAAAGCGATGGTCTTTTTGTAAATATATTTCTCCCTGAATCTCTATTTTGAGTACCGTCTCTAATCATTGAAATGTGAGATCTGTAGTTTCTTTGAAGTGTTTTTGAATTAAGATTCAAAAGAAAGAGATGTTTTCTAATTGTTTTATCATCGAATCCTATTTTTTCAAGGAAACAATAGTTATTATAAATATTATCGGGGTCTGTATGAAAAATTGAAAGATGAGCAAAAATCTCATCATCTTCAACACCAAGTTTTTTCAAACATTTATATACCTTTTCTATATTCTCAATTGGAAATGCTTTGCGAAATCTTTTAGTGATCCGAGTTATTATCTTTTCTTCCCCAAAAAGTTCATAAAGCCGTTCCCACCTTCTCCTGTATACATATTCTTTCAATTTTTTTAGATTTTCTGAAACGTTTCTCTTAGGAAATCTGTTGAGTTTCCCCCTTTCCCATTCCTCTATTTTTTTCTCCAGCTCTTCTGGTGTGAACTTTCTGCATATCTCTTCCAACGAAGGATACATCCTTAGCAGATTTCTTATAAATCTCCTTCTTGTATCATTTTTTATGCTTTCGAACTCTATGGTATTTTCCTCTATCGATGCAGGTTCGATTAACAAATTATCATCATAAGACACGGTATCAAAATCTTCGGGATTGGTTTGTAACTCTTTGTGAAGAGATGAAATCTCATGTTCATAGTACTTGCTTAGATTTCTAAGTGAAGAATACTTTCGTTTCATATTGTGTAAATATTAGACAGTACTTAATTTTTTAAACCTTACTTTTTGATTTACTCTGTCTCAAAAAATGCAATATCTAGAAATACTAAAGAAATCAAAAAGAATAAGGCTATGGCCATTACCGAGAGTATGAGTACAGACACATTCATGGTTAAAAGCGAATAGAAAAAAACTGCTGCAAGAATGAGCAGGATGATAAAAAAATATGTAAACGTTGCTATCTTAAGTCTTCGTGGAGCTCTCCTGACCCTGGTATATGCTATCCTTTCTTTTTTCGTCCATAACTTTCCCCTGGCAGGATGCTTGACCTCTCCAGAATAGTGTATTATTTCTTTCCCGGTTTTTCTATCTATAGATGTTATCCGATACCTGCCAGGTCCGTATATTCTGAGAAGCTCATTTTCAATAAATTCTATATCATTCAGATCAAAAGGAATTTGATTTTTTTCATACAGTTTTATGTACTCTGGATTTTCTCCCTCCTTTTCTATAACCCTCTGAATTATATATTTTCTTTTCATTCTGATTAAGGTTTTGGGTTATCATTTTTATATAGTTAAGCAGCAGTATTGCTTCCGCATTTCACACAAAACCTCCAAGGTTTCTTACCCTTTCTTTTTACCGAGATTATTTTAAGACCGCAATTGCAAGTTTTTGAGAGTATGGTTATAGAGCCGTGCTGAGGCAGCGGATAGGATACTTTGCATTCTGGATATCTTGAACATCCTACAAATCTTTTCTTGGTTTTTCCTGAATGAACTATTCTCAGTTCACCTCCGCATTCGCATGCTCCTATAACATTCTTGTTTTTTTCAAAGCGTTTCAAAGCTTCAAGTATCTCCTCACCGATTTTCCTTTCATGTTTCTTGAAGTTCTGAAGGATTCTTTCAAGATTTCTGCGTGCCTCAAGAAGAATATCACCCCTTTTCTTATTCCCTCTTTCTATTTCTTCCATTTCATTTTCCAACTTCCGTGTTAAATCCACGGAAATTATCTCAGGACAGTGGTGCTCCAGAGCTTTCACCACAGCCTCTCCAAGCTCCGTAACCACTATGGATTTTTCCTTTATATACCCACGATCATAAAGGGTTTGAAGTATCTGTGCTCTTGTTGCTTTGGTTCCCAGACCCAGCTTTTCCATCTCTTTGAGAATCGATGCCTGGGTGTATCTGTTGGGTGGCTGTGTTTTTTTATCCAAAAGCTCTATCTTTTCATTTTTGATTTTTTCCCCTGTGTTCACTTCTGGCAGGGACTGTTCCTTAAGCCTCACGTACGGCTTATAGAACTCCATCCAGTTCTCTTCAAGAGTGGTTATACCGCTCGCGGAAAATCTCTCTCCTTCTATCTCTATCGTAAGCTTTACCTGTTTTCTGACAGCAGGCTCGGCAAATACCGAAAGAAACCTTCTTACCACCAAATCATAGATTTTTCTCTCCTGAGGTTTAAGCTTCTCAGGTTTGTTACCTGTGGGAAATATAGAAGGATGTGCAGGGTCTTCCTTTTTTCCTTCTCTGGGCTTTAAGACAGGTTTTCGAAGAAGTTTCTGGCAAAGGTTTGAATAGTCTTCCTGCTCCTTTAACTTTTCTAGTATATTCTTATAGCCTATTTTCGAGGGAAGTTTCTGGCTGCTTGTTCTGGGATATGAAATAAGTGCCTGTTCGTAAAGAGACTGTGCTATATCCAGCGTGAGTTTCGGCGAATATCCGAAAAGATTATAGGCTTCTCTCTGCAGACTTGTGAGATCAAAAGGCAGAGGCGGGTTCTGTTTAACCTCTTTCTTTTCCACATGGATTACACATCCATCCTTTCCCCTGCATTTATTAACCACTTCTTCCGCTTTTTCTTTTTCCCAGAATTTTCCCTGAACATGCAGGGCTGTTATTCTATCGTTTCCGACTGTGCAATGAAGTTCCACTTCCCAGAAAGGAATGGGTTTGAATTTTTCTATTTCCTTCTGCCTATCCTGCAGAATTTTCAGTGTTGGTCCCTGTACCCTTCCTGTGGATAACGTCCAGAAACCTCCTGCACTTTTCAGTGCAAGGGTTAGAGCCCTGGAAAGATTTATTCCGAAATACCAATCCATTTCATGCCTTGCGAGACCGGCCTCTATCTGCGGAAAATCCAGGGTTTCCATTGCATTCTCATAAGCCTCTATCAGGTCAGGCTTTGTCAGTGTTGAGAACTTCATTCTTTTTGCTTTTTCTGTTTTGCATATGAATCTCAGTATATTGTATGCAATAACACTGCCTTCAATATCATAATCACACGCTGATATGAATTCCTCTGCATTCTTGGCAAGCTCTGCTATATTCTGAAAATACTTTTTCGACCATTCGTTTCCCTTCTCTGCAAAGGAAGGTTTCCATTTCACAGAGAAAACAGGATATGTCCATTCCCTGCCCGGATTCTCCTGATCCAGAACAAACAGGTGCCCAACAGCCGGAACAACAACTATATCCTTTCCCTTCCTTTTTATTCTGTAATAATTCACACCTCTGTTTGCATACCTCTTTACCTCACCTTCTGCAAGTGCGGAGGCTATTCTTTTAGCTGCAGAAGGTTTTTCCGTAATTATAAGTGTGTATCCCATATGTTAATTGAGGATGGTTTTAATAATTAATTGTTTTCGGTTTTCTAATCTTTCTTGCAAATGATAGTTTTATAAGAAAAGTTTGATGATTCATTTCTATGATAAAAATAGTAGCTTTTGATTTAATGGGTGTTATATTTGATGAATCGCATATCATTTCAAATTTACTTTTTCCAATGTTACCTGAACCAAAAGATTATAACTTTGTTAAAGAGAAATATAATCTGTATACCGAAGGCAAAATATCGAATGAAGAATTTTGGACAAATATTCTCAAAAATGACTATAAGAAATTTGAAAAGTACTATTTAGATTCTCTAAAACTGGATGTGAATTATGATAAGATAATTTCATATCTAAAACGAAAATATAAGTTAGGAATAATTTCAGACCTTCCAAAAGAATGGGGAGATTATTTAATCAAAAAATTTGAACTGGATAAAATATTTGATCCAATCACAATTAGCGGTAAAGTCAAAGTGGCTAAGCCCAATTTAAAAATCTATAAAATCTTTCAAAAAGAAGCAGGCGTGTCCTTTAATGAAACAATTTTCGTAGATGACAGAAAATCGTGCTTGAAATCTGCTAAACTTCTTGGAATGAAAACGGTTTGGCTCAATAGAGAAGAGGACAAACTTGATTTTACACCTGATTACACAATAAAGTCTTTATTGGAATTAAAAGGGATATTATGAGCAACGTTTTTCAACCATTTCGATTCTTTTCATAAAAATCCCCAACTGCTATTATTCTTCCTTCTTGGAAATGATCTCCTATTATGTGCATACCCACAGGCATTCCTTGGATTTTTCCGCAGGGTACGGAAAGACTCGGAATTCCGGCAAGATTATGCGGAACCGTGAGCGTATCCATCATATAAACCTTCAGAGGATCCATTTTCTCTATTTCGGAAAACTTCGGCGCTATACAGGGCATTGTTGGAGCTATGATAACATCGTGTTTTTTGAAAACAGCTTTGAATTCCATTATTATTTTTGTTCTGACTTTCAGAGCTTTAAGGTAATACTGATCTCTGTATCCCGCCATCCTTGCATATGTACCGAGCAGAATTCTCCTTTTTGCCTCTTCTCCGAAATATTTTGTTCTTATACGGGAGAAATAGCGATTGAAATCCTCTTCGTGTATTTCCTCTTCAGCTCCATATCTCATTCCGCAGAACTTGGCTAAATTTGTTGAAGCCTCGGATGTTGCGATTATGTAATATGTTGCAATACCTTTGGCTGTCAAGGGAAGTGAAACCTCCTCATATCTCGCGCCGTAAGATTCCAGAAGTTTTACAGCATTCCATACTTTTTCCTTAACCCCTTCATTCACACCCTCTCCGAAATATTCTTTCGGAACCGCAATTTTCATACCTTTGATATCCTGGTTTAGATATTTAGTATAATCTTCTTTAGGCCTTTCCGAGGTTGTGAAATCTCTCTCATCATATCCCGATATCACAGAAAGCATGAGTGCAACATCCTCCACGGTCTTTGCTATCGGTCCTATTTTATCCATTGAATTCGCATAATCTATAAGACCGTATCGAGAAACCCTTCCGTATGTGGGAGTAAGGCCAACAACCCCGCAAAAGCTGGAAGGACATGAAATACTTCCTCCCGTAGATTGTCCCAAAGCGATATGAGGATAATTCAGTGCTGCAACCAAACCGGCCGCTCCTCCTGAAGAACCCCCACAGGCTCTGGAAGGATCATGAGGATTTTTGGGCGGACCGTGGGCAGAATTCGTGGAAAACGTCCCGAATCCGAATTCATCCATGTTGGTTTTTCCGATGATAAAGCCTCCCTGAGATTTTACTCTGGAGACAGCGGTTGCATCAAACAAAGGCCTGTAATTCTCCAGTATTTTGCTTCCAGCGGTTGTGCGCATACCCTTAGTGCAGATATTATCCTTTACAGAAACAGGAAGGCCTGCAAGCTTCCCCTTTACTTCTTTGCAAACCTCAGAAGTTCCTAAAGTGATCAAGAGATTGAACCTTTCATTTATTTTTTTCAGCTCATCAAAAAGCTTACTGTAAAAATCCTCGAGATCCACCTCTCCAAGCTTTACCTTCTCTATAAAGTCTCTCACAGAGTATAAAGAGGACATATTCATCATCTTGATTTCGAGTATTTTAATTTATTCGGTTAAAATATTTAACTAATGAAACTAACAAATCCACCTACACTGAGAAACAAGAAAAGGTATATAGTGATTAAAATATATTCAAAAAAACCACTGAACTTTTTCAGTGTGAAAAATGCAATATGGAAATCGGTTCTGGATTTAATCGGAGAAATAAATGCAGGAAAGTCTCATTTAAAAATCTATAAAAACCTTTATTCTGCAAAAAACCAGACCTGCTTTGTAAGATGTACACCAAAGTTTGTTGATTATGTAAAAACTGCTTTAAGCCTTATCCATCAAATTGGAGACCAAAGAGTGGTTTTCAGATCAGTGCACACATCCGGAACAATAAAATCAGGAAAGAAAATACTCTCGAAATTTCTTAAAAAGTCTTCTGTAACTGAAACATTTTTATAGCACCTGCTACAAAAATATAGCATATGCTACAAAAATATAGCAGATACAGAATTCTCCAAGAATTTTTCGATTTTCCTACAAAGGGTTTCCTAATGCGGGAGCTATCCAGAAGAACAAAGATAGCACAACCATCGGTTATCAATCACCTTAAAGCATTAATAAAAGAAGATTTGATAATCAGGGAGAAAAATGGACTTTACGCGGTATATAAAGCAAACAGAGAAAACGAAATCTTTAAAACACTCAAAACATCTGATGTTATCCTAAGAATGAAGATTTCGGGTTTGATTGATTATATTTATGACATTGTTTTTCCGGATGTTATAATTCTGTTCGGATCTGCCGCAAAGGGTGAAGATGTGGAAACAAGCGATATAGATTTATTCGTTCAAGCAAAGGAAAAGAAACTTGATCTTGTAAGATACGAAAAAATATTGAATAGAAAACTTTCTCTACTCTTTCAAGAGGATTTTTCAAAATTGAGTAATGAACTCAAAAACAACATTCTGAATGGTATAGTAGTAAGGGGTTATATAAAGGTGTTTTAATGGACTTGATTAAAATCACACCAGATAAAGAAAGAGCAAAAAGTATACTAAAAATGGTGAACTTAATAGAGGAAAGAATAGGTCTGCAAGATAGGGAAAGAATGTGCGCATTAATTGTTTCGGACTATTATGAAATAATAAAAGAATTGCTCACTGCACTGCTTCTGGTTGATGGTTACAAAACCCTGAGCCACAAAGATCTTATCGAGTATGTTGAAAAAAATTATAAACAATTTACAGGGCATGAGATTTCTCTTATGAATAACTTAAGGATTTTGAGGAACAGGGTGGTTTATGAAGGTTTATTTATAGATAGTTCATATCTTGAGAGAAATGAAAGTTCGGTAAAGAAAATAATTGAAAAACTGAAGAAGCAGGTGAGAGAGAAGATTATGAATTAAAACATTTGGAACAATAAAATCAGGAAAGAAAATACTCTCGAAATTTCTTAAAAAGTCTTCTGTAACCACCAAAAATACTTGATTTATTTTCATATTATCAAAAACGAGACGTGTATCGCTTTATTTCTGGTTTTTCGAACGAAAATGCTTTTATCTGCATTTTTGGCATTTCATACCCATCTAATAAATTTTAAAAAGTTAAATCGAATACCTACTTCTATGATAGGAAAAGTTCAATCATATACATATGAAGATCTATTAAAAGAGATTCCTGATTTAGAAACTAAAAAGTTTTTAGATGTAGGTAGTGGTAGATATTCTCCATTTTCTCTCGCATATTTTTCGTATTTACATAAAAAAGCAACAAATCAAAATAAGAAAACATTCGTGATGGAAGAATTTAAGAAAAATATTGTGGCAGTGGATTTAAAATATGAAGATAAATTGGACTGTATATTACCTGAAGTATCAGTTTGCGCAGATGTAAGAGATTTGCCATTCGGTAATGAAACATTTGATATAGTTACAGCAGGTTGGTTGTTAGATTATTTTAATGATTTTGAGCTTGAAAGGGTAATAGACGAAGTGGTGAGGGTATTAAAACCAGAAGGATATTTCATAGGTGATGTCCCATTACATCCCATGAGATCTATATATGAAAGTCTTAGAATTCCAAAATTAATAATTGACATACCAAGATATTGGAAGCAAATGAAAAAATACAAAGAAGTAATGAAAAGAAACAACCTTGAATTTTTAAAGGAAGGTATAGGTTTTAATTCCACCGAAATTGATAAATATTTAACCTTCTTTTTTATAACGCGAAAAAGGAAGGTTAAAAACAATGAAATGTGAACATACTCCACGAAATGCAAAGAATGGAGAATTCAAAAGATTTCTTAAAAAACAAAAAAACAGGGAGGAAAAAAATCTCTCCCTAATTACTGAACTCACTTAGACATTTTTATGTTAATCGTTGAAACGTTTATCTTTGAACCCCTCTCGTCATCTATCGTCTCTGTTCCTATTTCTATGTCGCATTTGACATTCTGCATAAACCTGTTTTTGAGAACCTCTGCAACGTCAACTGCTCTGGAGATGGCTCTACCTCTTGCTTTTATGTTGATCTCCTTTGCACCTTCGGAAAACTGTGTCATTGCTGCCAGCACATAGCTCATTGTTGGTTTCTTTCCAACCAGTATTACATTATCCTCTGTTTTTTGTTTTTCTTCTTGCTTTTTCTCTTCTGTTTTCTTTGCCTCTTCTGTCATGTTGAACACCTCCGTTTTATTTTTAACTGGGTATCGATTTTCTTATATTTTCATAAATCCTCTTTTTAAATGTTTACAAAAACAAACTATAAAATTTTATATATAAGTCAAACCAAAAAATAAGATTGTATTAAAAATTACCATCGGATTGGGACTGTGTCAAATGATTCCGATACCGAGCCATGGAAGGAAAGATTCTTTTCGTGGAACTCAGAGGATGTGATTTCGAACAGTTAAATTCAGAGAAAAAAATAAGGGAAGCTCTTTCTGAAATAGCAAAAGAATGCAAGGTTAGGGTTTTGAGAACGATTTCCCACAGGTTTGTTCCTTATGGAATAAGCGCGATCTGCATAATAGCGGAATCCCACATAGCAATCCATTCATGGCCAGAAGATGGATATGTTTCAATTCTCATATATACCTGCGGTAAAACCGATCCAAAAGAAGCACTGCCTGCAATAAAAAGGATATTCAAACACTCCGAAATCAGTTATAAAACCATTCTATAATCGATTTTTCAAAACATAGCTTATAATATTGTACAACCCCACGATACTTTCTGTATCCAAAGGTGCAAACATAAGCTTTTCCGAATTTTCCACAGTCAATATATAATTCTTCAATTCTCTATCTGAAAGGTAATTCTTCATTTTGCTATGCAGTTTTTCGGTGGTTGTTTCATCCAGAAGCATAAAGATTAAGCTTCTTTCATTCTCTACAGCAAGCATGTACTTATTATCATGTTTTTTGTAAAAGGAAATGTACTCGCCTCTTTCAATATTTTTCTTTTTTCCGGTCATCGTAACATAACTTTCACCCTCTTCTTCCGGGAAAAAATAAATCCTTTCACCTGCTCCCATATCCTTCTCTTCTAACAACGGAATGCGCTCGAATTGCATAGGACTCTTCACAATATCACTTCAGGTTTTTTCCAATCCCCTGATTTAATTTAAAATAAATAAGATTTAAATCCGTTTTTCGATCTCTTCTCTGAGAACCTGTATGACCCGGTTTCCTGGAACCTTTCCTCTCACAATCTTCATGATTTCTCCCATGAGGATTTTTTCCGGATTATGTCTTTTAAGAACATTTTTGTTTCTTTCAATAACCTCTATAACTATCTTTCTCAATCCCTCTTCTGATATTCTACCTCCGAGTTCCTGAACAATCTCTTCAATCCTCTTGTTTGGATTCTCTAAAGCCTTCTTCACAGCATCCGGAAGAGTTTCTTTCGTTATTCTTCCCTTTCCGAAAAGAATCAGAATTTCCAGAATTCTTTCCTCCGAAAGCCTGTTAACATCTATCCCGTCCCTCTTCATAGCCTTAAGACCAGAGGTCAGAAAGCTTGCGGCCTGAACGGGTTTCACACCTTGCTTAACGGCCTTTTCAAACGTCTTCCACATATCCAATCTAACAACCTGTTTTGCAAGTTCCTCATTCAATCCGTAATCCTCCATGAACCTCTTTATTTTATCCTCCAGAGGTTCAGGGAGGTTTTTATCTATTTCAGATATTTTTTCCCTGCTTATTCTTATCGGAAGAATATCTGTTTCAGGATAAAGCCTTGCAGCTCCCGGAAGGGGTCTCATGTATTCGGTATCTCCATTATCCAGAGCCCTTCTGGTTTCCTCCGGAACCCCCTCAACAAGCATGTTTACCCTTTCTATCAGACATTCCAGAGTTTTTCTGGAAAGAGTTTCCTCTCCAGCAACAATAACAATGCAGTCTCTTTCTTCTGCTTTGAGAGTTTTTCTCAGTCTTTCAAATTCCTTTTCAAGCTTGTATTTGCTTAAATCCTCATCACTGTGTATAAAGCCTGGAGAGCCCGTTTTAACCTTAACATAATTCGCAAGCTCGTTTCCCAGGGTTCTTGTAGGTGTTAACTTCCTTTTCAGCATTCCTCCAAAACCTGGAAGTTTTAGAGCAAAAACCTTTTTGCCTTTCACTATTCGCGATTCGGAATTGCTGAAAATTTCAGTAACCTCTATTATTTCCGGTTCTATTCCGGTGAAACCCTTCTTTTTCAGTTCCTGCTTTATCTCTATGAGATTCTTTTGTCTCAAAACCTCATGCTCAACATACTTCGGTATCAACCTTAGCTCCTGAGCACCCTTGATCTCAATCCTCGCACCACCCCTGATAGAGATGTTTATATCCTGCCTTATTGTACCTATACCTCGCTTTACCCTGCCTGTAGATCGTAAAATCATGCCTATCATGTAAGCAACTTCTTTAGCGTGTTCAGGAGACTTTATATCAGGGGTTGTCCCTATCTCGACCAAGGGTATACCCAACCTGTTCAGACCATAGAAAACCTTTCTATCTTCCTTTTTCAGAATCTGTGACGCATCCTCTTCCAAAGCAACACCGGTTATTCCGACCCTGCCAGATTGTGTTTCGAGAAAACCGTTAAGTCCGATCATGGCAGTTCTCTGGAAACCCGAAGTATTAGAACCATCTATTACCTGCTTTCGCATGACGTGAATCTCATCCGGAATTTCACAGTTAAGCATTCGAGCAATAGTTAAACCTGTATCCAGAGCTTCCCTATTCATATCATGCGGTGGTTCTTCATCAGCTTCAACCAAACAGCTTTCCTCCGGATATGTCCTGTAATGAAATTCTTGGCCTTTAAGAAACTCGTGCATTGCAGCAGCATCTATTTCTCCGGTCTCTCCTGCAACAGCCCTGAGCTTTCTGATAATCTCCATTTCTGCCTTATCCTGCATTGAACTTTTACATTCACAGAAAAGTTTTTTTGTGTCAAGCTGCTGGTGAATTTCTATTCCGCACTTCAAACCGAGTTTCTCATAATCCATGAATAAAGATTTTCCATGCAAGATTAATAAATTTCACAGTCAAAGAAAAACTCAAGCCGATATGTCTTTTCTGTAATCAAAAACCATATGTTCCTGTTTTATACCCTTTTCCTTGCAGAAATCCAAGAAGATCTTTTTATATGTATCGGTTATACCTTTGGAAATATCAAGACCGAGTTTTTTAGCTGTTTCCTCTATTTCTTTTTCATTTCCCTCTATCTCCATCCACCATCCAATAAAAGGCAAGAGATCTATCACTATTTCCACATTTCCGAGCTTCCATGTTTCCCTTTCCTTTTCATACCTCCATACTTCTTGAAAACCGAGTTCTTTAAGAAGCCTCACGGATTTTTCGAAATCATCCGAGACTATTTCAATTTCAAGCCTCTTCTTGAATTTGCTGTTCTCTTCCGGTTTTCCCTTAAATGTGATGGTAACCCTTCCGTTATCTCTTATCCTGAGCAGTTTTCCACCCCTTCCAAAATCCCTTTCCGGATCATCGAAGGTCACATTTCTTTCAAAAACCTTTCCATGAAAAACAGCACCGAGAGATTTCAGTTTTTCCCGAATTTCTTCGGGATTATCTATTTTGAATTTTATCTCAATTTCGTGTTTCATGGAAATTGATTGGGAATTGGATTTTTTATATTTGATTGAGTGATGTTAGATTTTATTATATCAATACAAAAACCCTTCAGGCAAACTCCTGTCCGTAATCTCCCCAGCATAATCCGTGAGCATCATTTTCCTGATTTCATCCATATCCTGCGTGTGACCCAAAACCCAGCCGAGTTTCACATAAGCTGTTTCAGGAAGCATATCCTCTCCCGGAATCGCTTTTGCTTCCTTGAAAAGAATCCTAAGGTTTGTATACACATGCGGATTTACCCTTCCATAAAGGGTCTGGGATGTCACAACAAAGGGAATTCCATCCTTCACGTGCTTTTTTATCGGTTCTATCCAGGATTTTTCTGCAAAGGTTGGAACATGCCCGAGACCTGTTCCCTCTATCACAAATCCTTTACAGCCTTTGGAAACCAAAAAGTCTATAACCTCCGGGTCCGACCCGGGATATACCTTAAGCATTGCTATTCTCTCCTCGAACTTCGCATCAAGCTCAACTTCACCTTCCTTTCTTTTTTTCCTTTTTTGATTTATCCATTCGATCTTACCTGAGGGCCAGACCCTTGCTAAAGGCTTCTCGTTTATTGGTCTGAACGCATCCCTTCGGGAGGTATGCATCTTTCTGACCTTTGTACCCCGAATAAACAGGCAAAAACTATCCGACATCTCCCCGTGCATGCATATTCCAACCTCTGCCACATCGCTCACCGAGACATGCGCAGCACATATCAGATTCATTCCCGCATCCGATGAACCCCTGTCACTTGACCTCTGCGCTCCCACGAGGATTACGGGTTTTGTAAGGTTTCTAAGAAAAAACGATAAAGCTGCAGAAGTGAAATGCATGGTATCTGTTCCGTGAGTGATTATCACTCCCCTGTCTTCAGAGTTTAATCTCTTTGCAACCACCCTTGCAGTCTCAATCCAGTCCTTAGGCGAGAAATCCTCACTCATCTTATTCACAGGAGAGAGCATTTCATGAATATTCACTATATCTGCAAGTTCCGGTACATTGTGAAGTATCTCTTCAGGCGAGCTCGCTGCATGCACACCCCCTGTTCTGTAATCCACTCTCGATGCTATCGTACCACCGGTAGAGATCAAAGAAATCTTAGGCTTCTCAGGATTGAATTTTATCCTTAGCAAACTTTCATCAATTCTTCCAAGCTTTTTCTTTTCTGCTGATTTCAGTTTTTCAATTTTCATGTTCTTCTCCCAGGCAATACCAATGTTATATCCAGAATCGAGCTTTATTACCACACAATCAGGATCAGAAAACTCGGTTTTAGGCATGAGTAGACCCTCATAAACCCTGCCTGCTTTCTCTATCCTTATCCTGTCTCCGATCTCTATTCCTTTTTCCGAAAAAATCTTTCTGAGCCTTGAGGAATACATATGAGAAATAATTTGAAATGTTATTTATTAAAATCTGCTGTATTAAATTCTTGGTTGAAAAGTTTATTTTAAAATTAAACCAAAAATTAAAACATGAGGGGTCTTTTGCCGGGAATTTGTATAATTCTTTTACTTTTTCTTGCACCTTTTCAGGTTTGTGCTGAGGAGTTTAATCCTCTTGTTTCAGGAAATCCGGTAAAGATCTCAGAAACAGAAGATTACTATATAATTGGAACATCCTCTTCCTTAAGGGTTCTCTGGAAAAACGGAAGCATTGCTGCGTTCAGATTCATTCCATCTCTGTCGGATTTTGCGCTTTCCGGAGACAGGATTTACATTACATTACTTGCACAGGATTGTCCAAATGTTATGGTTCTATCCTTCCCGGACCTGAAAAAAATATGGGAGTTCAGACCCGAAATGCTCGTGTTTGATGACAGAATGGTATGGCAAAAAAAGGAAACAAAGAGCTGGAGAGTAAAACTCTCGGGAAAAAATATACTCGTTGCCTCTGGTTATACGCTTTATCTTCTCAATCCCGAAGGAAAGCCTATTAAAAATCTCACCATTGAAAGTGATATCTGGGATTTTCTCGAAAAGAACGGAAAGATATACATCGCTTCACAAAACGGATACATCTACACAGCAGATAAAAATTTGAGTTTACAGGACAAAGTAAAGATATGCAATGGGTATGTTCTTATAAATCCCGTGACAAACGAGACCGTAATGGAAATCACCAGATCCGTATGGCAGGTCTCTCAGGAGCTATATGCGGCATGCGAAGACGGAAGCGTGTACCACATACCCACAGGAAAAAGAATTCAAATAATGGAATATTCTCAAAGCTATCTAAACACATACTATTCAGGTATCAGAAGGGAAACCTCTCTCACAGACAAACTTTACAAAAATATAAAACTCCTTAATACACCGAATGGAACGCTCGCATATTCCTCCTCCGTTCTGAGCATGCTAAAGGAAGGAGAGTCCAAATGGAAAATAAGCACAAGGATAGAGGCGCTGGACTTTTATTCCGGAAAAATATACATTCATCACGGTATTCGGTATAACAGAGAAATTATAAGTATTGTTAACCTTGATGGGGAGGAGGAAAAAACCCTGAGCACATCTACACTTTCTGCTTGTACTCCCTCTCAGTATCTTCTCCATGTTTCTGATAAAGGAATTGTCATAGTGAGCAACTGTGAAATAAAACTCGTCTCCGATAATGGAGAGATTGTGTGGTATATTCCCACTGAGGGAAGGCTTTCGTACATAAGCTCGGAGAACATAACAGTTGCATTTCCTGATACAAGATACAGATACTTTGAAAATCTGATTTTTTATTCCATTATTCTGCCAGAAAGCGGTCATGTTTTTATCCTGCCAAAAGAAATGAGAGAAAACGGATATCTTCAGGATGTAAAAATTCTTTACGGAAATGTGGTTCTTCTTTACATCAATTCTACAACCGGTGAGGGAGAAATTCTAATAGTTGATGCAAAAACAGGCAGACTCAAAAAAAGATTGAAAGCAAGCGATAAGACCTATGCCGGAGCTCTGGATAAATATCTCCTTGATCCGCAAACAATCAGGATGCTGCAGGATTTTGATTTTTCCCTTTTGGATGAAATACCTTCTGAAGTTCTTGAAGGAAGAATAGGAGAAGCTATCGCAAACCACGGTCTGGAAAATGTTCAGAGGTGGCTGAAAGTTTTGGAAAATCTCCCATTTCCACCAGAGGTTATGCATTCCCTGAAGGATGTGATGGATCATGTTCAGGACTTCAGACTGAATTCAAGGATAAGGAGAATAGATATATGTGACATAAACGGTGACGGCATAAAGGATTTGCTTATATCCTCAGAAAACCTGATTACTGCAAGGGATGGAAAAACCCTGAAAGAGATATGGCTTGTTGACAGAGAAAAATGGAGATACGAACTTCCTGTAAACGAAGAGTATATGAAAAATTCAACCCAGCCGTGGATGAATGAGGATATCATTCTTCTGTGCGCAGGTGATGTTAACATAGATGGAAGGGATGATGTTTTCGCTGTATCGCATAGATTCATAGGTTTTCTTGAAAGTGTGGGAGAAGGAAACTATAAATTCAGATGGAACAGAAGCCTTAAAGATGTAGGATGGGAAGATGCTTTCACCGTTCCTGATGTGGACGGAAACCATGCCAGGGAACTTGTTATTCCGATATGGAGAAGGGATGTACGGAGTGTTGCAGAGATTATAGACAGCAGGACAGGCAGAATTATTTTTACAATACCAGGAGATACCTTCTGGATAATGCCGGAAGCAGGAGACCTTAATGGTGATGGGACCAATGAAAGCATAATCCTTTTCGAGGATTATGGAGCAAAACTAACAGTTTTTTCCCCTGGTTTTGAATGGAAATATGAAAAAATCACGAGATTTCATGATTTGTGGAACAAATACGGGATCCATGCACCAGCTGTGGTAATGGATGTTACAGATGATGGTGTTAAGGACCTTGTTTTTGCTGTGACAGAGGAAGACGGAGGGATAAAGATTGTAGAGTTCGATGTAAAGGATGATATACCTGTGAAAACCGTTACTGTGGAAAAAAGTCGATGGAAAAAGCGTGAAGAGGATTGGATGTATGTTAATGCAATGGCCCAGAGTGAAAACTTTGTAGCATTCTCTGCACCCGTTCCAGAATGGAGGAATGATAGGAGAGGAACAGTTTATTTATGGGATATTGAAAGAGAAAAACCTCTGATGATTATCCACCTCGATGCAAAGAGCATGATTCTCAATGATAAGAACCTCATGATTTTTGGAATGGACGGGAGAATTGCAAAGATTAACCTTAAGGGGAAAGAAGAAAAACCTTATGAGCTTTCTTTGAAAGGGGGTAAAATAAAGATATTTTCTCCAGAGAAGTATATAACGGTGTACATAAACGGAAAACTCTCCGCTTCTGGATACGAAATAACGAATTTCATGCTCTCCCCAGGAAAGAAAAATCTTCAGATACGTGTAAGGGACGCTTCCGGAATTGAAAAAATATTCTTCGAGTCTGTGAATCTGGAAGGAATAAACATTATACCCCTGCTTAACACAGGTTTTGCGGTGATGTTTGCATCCGCTTTAATCCTGAGGTTGATAAGATGGAAAAGGCAATAAAAATAACGAATATAACCAAAACATTTGGCAGGTTAAGAAACAGAATAACAGCTGTGAATAATTTGAACATGGAAATAGAGAAAGGAACTGTCCACGGTTTTATAGGACCGAACGGTGCGGGAAAAACCACAACCATAAAAATGATTATAGGTGCGATTAAACCAACAAGAGGAGAAATCTTTGTGTTCGGAGAGCCTGCTGGAAGCGTTGAGGCAAAAAAATTTATAGGTTATTCTCCGGAACACCCTCAGTTTTACTCCATGAATGCATTGGAGTTTCTTGTATATACCGGGGAGATATGTGGTATGCGCAGAGAGGAAGCAAGAAAGAGAGCGAAGGAGCTCCTTGAATGGATAGGACTCTACGACTTCAGAAACAGAAATGCAAAGAACTTCAGTGCAGGAATGAAGCAAAAATTAAGCTTTATTCAGGCTTTGATACATGATCCAGAGATTCTTATCCTGGATGAACCTACTGCAAACCTTGACCCAATAGGAAGGTTCGAAATACTGGAAAAGATAAAAACCCTCAGAAAGAAGGAAAACAAAACAGTCTTTGTGAGCAGTCACATACTTCACGAACTTGAAAGGGTTGTGGATCATGTAACCATAATCCGCAGGGGTGCAACAATCCTACAGACAAGTATGGAAGAACTAAGGAAAAAATTCTCTTCAAATCATTTCGTGATAGGCACTTCAAGGAACCAATACTATCTGGAGAAATTCAAATGCCTGAAAAGTGTAAGGGAGGTGTGGCTGAACCATGAAGGTAAAATAGAAACTGTGGTTTCGGATGATGATAGATTCAAAAAGGAGCTTATAGGCATATTTAAAGGCAGGGAAGCAGAGCTCCAGGAGTTTTATCCTTTCAGAATATCTCTTGAAAACATATTCCTTAAAATAATGGGTAGGGAGAATGAGAATTATCAATAAAGCAATATTTGTGAAAGTGTTCAAGGACAATCTGAGTTTCAGGAACATTCTGATATACCTGCTTATCGTATCGGTTCCCTCCCTGTTCTTCGCCTCACTTTCACAGGAAGCTAAGATGTTTTCTGATCTAAGTCTTGAACTAAAAACAGAGTATCTTTCCGGAATGTTCCTAATATTCTCCTTTTTCTGGTTATGCGGTATTGCCCTGATAATGCTTTCTTCTTTCATATGTTCGGGATTTGTTGCTGAGGAGGTCTCAGAAGGAACCATGCCTGCACTTATTGCAAAACCGGTGAGCAGAATGAGCATACTGATATCCAAGTTTACAGCTTTTGCTGCAGCGATATCCATATTTTCTTTTGTCTCCCTGATATTCTCTGCATATCTCTGGATATCCCTTTTTGACTTGGGAATATATTCCATAGGTAAATTTGTTTCCTTCATACCGATGCTTTTCGGGTATTCTGTTTTCATTTCACTGCTTTTCGGATCAATAGCAACCGCCTTTTCTGTGATTTCATCCTCAAGAATGAAGGCCTTATTGCCTGTTATAGGTATACTTATGCTCACATTTTTTGCCCTGCTTCCTGTAAGAACCGCATTGATAAACATGAAGGTTTATCAAAATCATGCTGTTAGCCTGATAGATCTTGGATACGATCTGGGTAATCTCTACATCGGTTTACTTGAAGGTCTTGGCGTAAGACTTATCCCACCGGTACAGAATGCTGTTGGAAGCTTTACAGGTGTGTATAAAATACCCCCGGAGGGTGTAAGAATAGATTATGACCATGGCTTTATTCTACCAAACCTTGAAAAAACAGCTTTTCGATCTCCTGCAGAATCTTTGAGCAAATGGATGTTAATATCTCTTGCAGTGCTGTGTTCGTCTTTCCTAATTTTTCAGAGAAGAGATATAAACTGATAAATTCAGAAATAATAAAAATTCATAAATCTTTATTATATATTTTTCGTAAATATAACGGAGTGATAGCATGGAAGTAGAATTGTGGAGAATCGAGGCATATAAAGATGCTTTCAAAAAATGTGAAAACTGTGGTTATTTTAATTGTTATGAAAGAAAAGAATGTCACGTTTGCTTTTCAAAAAGGTTGAGAGAGATTACACAGAAAGACATAGAAGATGAAATAGGTTTTTGGACGAAGTACGGATACGCAGAGGAAGAGATAAAGAACATGCTTTATAAAGTTTGAGATAAATAGAAATTTTTCAGGAATGGAGATTTTCTACTTAATCAAAGAAGCGAAGAAATGGTCAGTCCTGAGCTTTGATGAGTATGAAAAAATTTATATAAAATGATGAGAAAGATTAAAGCAAGATAGTTATGTTAAAGAAAATTGTATATCCGCTTCCGCCATTTGGACGGGGATGGGGCAGAGGATGGAGACGATACATTGAGAGATACATAGACGAAGATTCAGATGTTTACAGATTTGGATTCGGCTTCGGAAGAAGGAGAAGATTAAGGAGAAGGCTGAGACTCTGTCCAAGACCGCTTTTCTGGGAAATGGATGATGTAAGATACAAGGTTTTGGAAAATTTCAGAATAGAAGATGACAAGGAAGAATACAAGGTATATTATAAAAACACTCTTATTGACAGATTTCCGAAAACAAGATAGGAGAGCATGAATTTGTGCGAAATTTTTTATCAGTTCAAGTTGCCATATCCTCCTTTCCTGTTTTCGATTTCTTCTTTACCTTGAGAAAATTCTGAGAGAGCTCAGAAAATAAACAGGTCGCCATATACTCCTTTCCTATTTCCGATTTCTTCAACCAAAAATAAAAAGCATGAAGACGAAATCAATTTTTGAAAGTTGCCATATACTCCTTTCCTATTTCCGATTTCTTCGCAAAGGTTGTCCTGAATTTGAAAGAGCAAAACGAGAACAGTTGCCATATACTCCTTTCCTATTTCCGATTTCTTCAAGTTTTTGGCTGAATGGTACAGTGAATTCCTGAAACCTTGGGGTTGCCATATACTCCTTTCCTATTTCCGATTTCTTCAAATCATGGAAATGCAGAAAAAAATAGACGATTTAATAAAAGTTGCCATATACTCCTTTCCTATTTCCGATTTCTTCACGTGAACTGGAGCGAATTAGACAGATTCTACAGATTTTGCAGGTTGCCATATACTCCTTTCCTATTTCCGATTTCTTCAAGTAAACCAGCGTAAGTGAATATTCCCATAAGCGATAGTTGCCATATACTCCTTTCCTATTTCCGATTTCTTCTTGTTATCGTGGATCAGGTGATTGCAGGTCAGTCATGGAAGTTGCCATATACTCCTTTCCTATTTCCGATTTCTTCTTATGAAAAATAAAAAAACCAAACTAATAACATATAAGTTGCCATATACTCCTTTCCTATTTCCGATTTCTTCTTCACGACCAATACCTGCACAGGAATGGGATGAGTTAACGTGTTGCCATATACTCCTTTCCTATTTCCGATTTCTTCCCCTACTTATTCCAGACTTAATTAATTGCATAGATAAACAGGTTGCCATATACTCCTTTCCTATTTCCGATTTCTTCAATTGGTTTTATTTCCAGAATGTTACCAATTTCTTTCAATTTAGTTGCCATATACTCCTTTCCTATTTCCGATTTCTTCTATATTTAGATAGAATTGAGAAGTTACTGCGGAATCCATTGTTGCCATATACTCCTTTCCTATTTCCGATTTCTTCTGTTTTAAACGATGCTAAAAGAATTGCTTATGATGTGATGTTGCCATATACTCCTTTCCTATTTCCGATTTCTTCATGAAAATGAAATGCCCGTATTGCGGCTACGAATGGGGTTGCCATGTACTCCTTTCCTATTTCCGATTTCTTCTAAAATGAATTTGACTGAGAAAGAAATTGAAGAACTTAAAAGTTGCCATGTACTCCTTTCCTATTTCCGATTTCTTCCTTATGATTTAATCGAAGCAAATGAAATGCTTACCTCTAGTTGCCATGTACTCCTTTCCTATTTCCGATTTCTTCATGGATATAAATGAATTTTTTGAACCCGCAGTCAGAAATAGGTTGCCATGTACTCCTTTCCTATTTCCGATTTCTTCACCAACAGCGAGAGCCCAAACCCTCACCCTCTAAATAATGGTTGCCATGTACTCCTTTCCTATTTCCGATTTCTTCAGGAATGACCCATACACGAATGTGTGTATGGACACAATCCTGTTGCCATGTACTCCTTTCCTATTTCCGATTTCTTCCAAGGAACATGGTCATGGACAGTAAGAAGCACATGGGGATACGTTGCCATGTACTCCTTTCCTATTTCCGATTTCTTCCCGAGAAGCTTGTTGCTCTCGGTGACGAAATAGCAACTCTCAAGTTGCCATGTACTCCTTTCCTATTTCCGATTTCTTCGATTACCGGCTGAGAGATGTCCGATATGCAGATTAGAGAAGTTGCCATGTACTCCTTTCCTATTTCCGATTTCTTCGGCTCATTTTAGCGCTGATAGCGGCAGAGCGCTTGTTGGTTGCCATGTACTCCTTTCCTATTTCCGATTTCTTCACGATTTTTCCCAATATTTTGAATATGCATATGAACGAAGGTTGCCATGTACTCCTTTCCTATTTCCGATTTCTTCTCTTCGAGAGAGATACATCCAGTTTGTGGTGAAATTGAAAAGTTGCCATGTACTCCTTTCCTATTTCCGATTTCTTCGAGATACGATAAAGACGGTTTTCCTTATTTCGAATGCGGTTGCCATGTACTCCTTTCCTATTTCCGATTTCTTCTAAAAATTAGGGGGGTGAGATTATGACGCAAGCAAATTTTGGTTGCCATGTACTCCTTTCCTATTTCCGATTTCTTCGAGGACAGAGAAAAAGTTATCCACTCTACAAAAAAATCAAGTTGCCATGTACTCCTTTCCTATTTCCGATTTCTTCCCAACAAAGAATACGACATAGAGGAGCTATTGATCAACAAGTTGCCATGTACTCCTTTCCTATTTCCGATTTCTTCCAGCTTAAAGCACAAGGTCCTGCAAAAGCGAGGATGGAAAGATGTTGCCATGTACTCCTTTCCTATTTCCGATTTCTTCAAATAGAAGGTATGCTCAATGTCGCTATGCGAGATATTCAAATGTTGCCATGTACTCCTTTCCTATTTCCGATTTCTTCAACTTAAACAGGTTTTAAACATTCTTTCTGAAAGAATTACAGTTGCCATGTACTCCTTTCCTATTTCCGATTTCTTCAGAAGCAGTAAAAAACCTCCAGTTTTGGAGGTTTTATGGGGTTGCCATGTACTCCTTTCCTATTTCCGATTTCTTCATTCCAAGCATTATCGGTGCTATTCCCTTCATATTCTCAATCGTTGCCATGTACTCCTTTCCTATTTCCGATTTCTTCAAGTCCTTAAAATTAAATTAGGGAGGCGATATATATGAAAGTTGCCATGTACTCCTTTCCTATTTCCGATTTCTTCCTTTAGTTGAATGGTATTTTGGTCCTGAAATTGCTGAGATGGTTGCCATGTACTCCTTTCCTATTTCCGATTTCTTCTGAAAAATGTTTCATAAACTATGAAGTTGGACCGTTTGTACCAGTTGCCATGTACTCCTTTCCTATTTCCGATTTCTTCTAAAGGGAGACCATGTTCGCATATAAGAGCATGTCAAATATGTTGCCATGTACTCCTTTCCTATTTCCGATTTCTTCATTATCAGTCTGAAAAGTGGAAGCATCAACCAAGATTCTGGGTTGCCATGTACTCCTTTCCTATTTCCGATTTCTTCATTAAAACAAAACATGGAAAAATTTATTTCACAAATAAAAGTTGCCATGTACTCCTTTCCTATTTCCGATTTCTTCAGAGTTGTAACATGTCCAATTTGTGGCAGAAAACATAAAACGTTGCCATGTACTCCTTTCCTATTTCCGATTTCTTCCGGGAATTATGAAAAGAAATAAAAAAAAATAACTTACCATATGTTGCCATGTACTCCTTTCCTATTTCCGATTTCTTCCAGTCATGGAACAGCTCTCTGTCGAGCACAATAGCAGGCTAGTTGCCATGTACTCCTTTCCTATTTCCGATTTCTTCAAGATTGGAGAGATTTTAAAAAAGGTAAAGTAATAGGAATTAGTTGCCATGTACTCCTTTCCTATTTCCGATTTCTTCTCAGGAGATAAAAGAGATAAAGATTCAGAAGGAATCGGAAGTTGCCATGTACTCCTTTCCTATTTCCGATTTCTTCATATAGAATAATAAAAAGGAGGTGGGAAAATGACAAAAAAAGTTGCCATGTACTCCTTTCCTATTTCCGATTTCTTCGCTGAAAGAATTCGATTTATGGCCGATTATATCGAAAACAAGTTGCCATGTACTCCTTTCCTATTTCCGATTTCTTCCTAATCTGGAAGTAGAAATAATTAAACCGCGATAAATAACGACGATACGAAAACAGTAATTTACAGTTGCCATGTACTCCTTTCCTATTTCCGATTTCTTCGAGGTGATTTCATGGCTAAAACCATGAAATCTGAAAACAAGTTGCCATGTACTCCTTTCCTATTTCCGATTTCTTCTGGGAAAAGGTAAGATAGAATGAATCGGGAGGTGAATAAGTTGCCATGTACTCCTTTCCTATTTCCGATTTCTTCCTTATACTCTCAATGCTGGGGAAGAAAAGCAAATATTTAACTGTTGCCATGTACTCCTTTCCTATTTCCGATTTCTTCGAGCATGTATGTAGACATTCTGACAGACAAATGTTTCATAAGTTGCCATGTACTCCTTTCCTATTTCCGATTTCTTCAAAAAATGAAAAATGTAAAAATTTTAAATTTCACTCCACACGTTGCCATGTACTCCTTTCCTATTTCCGATTTCTTCTATAAAGATTATGATGAACTGATCGCACTCAGAGACATTCGTTGCCATGTACTCCTTTCCTATTTCCGATTTCTTCCAGTGATTTCAAAAATGACCCTTGGGTTTTGGAGTGTGGAGTTGCCATGTACTCCTTTCCTATTTCCGATTTCTTCTACTCAAAAAACTAAGGAATATCTGCAAAGAGAAACTCAGTTGCCATGTACTCCTTTCCTATTTCCGATTTCTTCAAAAGCGCCTTATCTTGGAGTGCTCGGAGGAATAATTGTTGCCATGTACTCCTTTCCTATTTCCGATTTCTTCAATTGGTAACTCCAGAAATTGCGAAAAGAATTATAAGGAGGTTGCCATGTACTCCTTTCCTATTTCCGATTTCTTCAAGAAAATAGCAAAATAATAGCAAGAGCATACAACAGCTACGTTGCCATGTACTCCTTTCCTATTTCCGATTTCTTCATGTAGAAACAAAGGTTATCCTAATGCATATCTAGGAGAAAGTTGCCATGTACTCCTTTCCTATTTCCGATTTCTTCAGCACCTTAAAATTGAATTTTAAGCTCAAAAATTATCTAAAATCGGTTTTTATTGAATGAGAAAATTTACATCAGAATATGGAATGGGTATTTATAAATATGCAAACGGGCGGGCAATAGCCCGCCCTCAATAAGGAAAGGTCATCGTAGCAAGCCTTCTTCTATCAATATGAGTTTCATATTGATAACATTTAATGGAACATGATCCAACCAAAGCCAAACATCGAATTTTTACCTATACCGAATATTTGAGCTCTTTTAATCTCGTCGATGAGTTTTTCCTTATCAATGTTTTTTCCAATTTTATAAAATATAACAGAACCTTTATCCAGTGCAAACTGAAGATTTCTCCTTTTATATTCTAAAGACCATCCTCGAACAGGCACAACAGAGCCGTTGTATCCAGATAGTTCAAGTCTTCTCAACTCAGGTTCATAATTTATTCGCAAATCCGATTTAGAAACTTCCTTTAAAACATCAGGTGAAGAAGTAATTATTGGAGATAGAGCTGTTATAGAAATTTCATCCTTATCCAATGATTTAATAGTGTTTGGTTCGTGTTGAGATTGTTTGATTTTTATCTCAACTTCACCAAATCCCATTTTTGTAAGTGCACCGATACCACTGTCTTCTAAGTATTTAGCAGCGTTTATGAACTCCTTTACAAAGTCCTTCAACAAAATTATCCGGGTATGAAAACATTCATCTTTTTCAATTGCTTCATATACAAAGGGTCCTTCCTTCACCGTGCCCTTACTGGTTTCAAGAGATATTCTCCATATTTTTCTTTTTTTCGGAATTTCACCATTCAGTTTCTCATTCACTTCTCCATTATTCATAACCATTTCCAATCCTTCTTCAGAAATCCATTTTATTCTTTTACATTTTTCGTTATGTTCTGGACAAATAGGTTTATCGCGAAGCAATTTTCCACATTTAGGACAATATGAGACATTTTGTGGACAGGGTAACAGTTTCGTTTCTTCAATCATTGGATATGCTGGACGAAAATAGGCATTTCCCTTTTTATTGCTATTTATGATTTTACCATTTTTCATTTCGTATTTCTGAAATATTTTGTTATGAACACTTTCCACAATATCTTTATCTCCATAAATTTCCGTGATAGCTGTTTCAAACGCGCCTCTCAGAACTATTCCCGGAATATAATCCTTGCAACGCTTTAAGTGAGTAAACTCATACCCGACACCTATGTACATAGGTGAGAGGAGTTTGATTGTTACATCCAGAATTACAGGACTCATATTTCACCTCCCAGATAATCCTCAGGTTTTATAGTTTTTTCTTCAACCACTTTCAAGGAAAAACCCAGTGTTCTATTTAATCTATGTCTTGGTAGAATCTCCTTCTCAAGAATTGTGTTTCCGTTTTCGAATGCTTTTAAAACTTCAATAAGCCTGTTATAAAGACGTGTATCTTCTTCGTTACTGATATCAAATACTATAGAGAAAGTAAAGTTTACATTGTTCATAAATCCATTGCTGAATTTTGCTTTACTTGCATAACTGTAAAATCCCCCTGCGCAACCGAATATTTTGCAGACATCGCATATTATTTCAAGTTTTTGTTTTTCATTATTAATTTGTCGTTCCTGTCTCAAGTTTCCGCAAAATGTACCGTAGTGTCTCTTATATTTTCTGCTGTAAGTGTATGTCCTTTTTATATTAGCAAAAGGCGGTATATATTTTGCTGGTTCCTTCCATTTTTTCTCTCTTTCGTCCCAGAATTCTTTATAACTGTTTCCGTGTTTTAATGCTCTGAAATCGAATTTCTGCCCTACAGCACATTTTACAAACTTCTGATTATCTATAATTAAGTACTGTCTTTCTTCGGCTTCTCTTCTTATTATACCCTTTATCCATGAACCAGGTATCTGCAGATTCATGGAAGAATCAAGTATCAGCCACTTCCTACCTGTCTCTAACAATTTCATTTCACATTTAACGATTCTTCTCTCCTTTAATTCAGGTGCGATTTGCATTTCAATCACTCGCTTTTATAATAAGGTCATCGAGATTCAGTTTTTTGTATTTCTCAATGAAACTTTCTGTTTCCCCTGTGATGTAGGATGTTGGCGTTTTGATTACAGAATCGTCTTTTATTTTGATCACAACATGTCCGAATCCTCTTGAAACACCGTGACCTAGTCCTCTGTCATTAACTGCTCTGATTGCTGCAAGTATAAGCTGGAGCTCTTCATCTGTAGGATTGTCTACAATTATCTGAAAGTAAAACTTTGTACCCCTTGGTATTGCTTCTGTGAAAAACAGGGCACCTTTTTTTACACTACCTGTTTCCCTGTCTATTTGAATACCGGGTCGTGTGTCCAGTCCTATCACTTCCTCTTCTTTCAAATAACCGTTTCTTACAATAATTTTTGATGCCAAACTCTCTTTATCAGCTCTACCAAAAATTTTTTCTATGGTTTCCTCATCTGAAAGCTTTTCTGCTTCCATTCTCAGACAGCCCCTTATCGAAGATCCGGGAATGTATACCATGTCGTTGGAATCCCTTATCACAACCAGGTCTGTCGTTCCTGGAGTTATGGCTTCCTTTCCCGCACCTATATGCAGCTGACTTTTCACGGTTAACACGCAGTTTAAAACAACCCTTTCTTTCAATTTTGCTCTACTTTCCATAATTTCACCTCCTATATCAGGTTTTTATTTTCAAGACTCTCTCGGAAATTTTTCAGTTTGGGATCACTGTAAAATTTAAAGAACATGGTTGCATACTCCATTACTTTTTTGAACCTTCTGAAATCCTCAATCTCTGGTTTGTATTGGGATAGCTTTTGCAAAAAGAATTCTGTAACTTTCTGTGATTTCTCAAATCTTTCTCGTTTATTATCACCACTAGCCAATTCTCCTCGGGTTGCACTGTAAATTAATACACCCTTCAGTCTGTTGAACACTTCAAGTATTTCATTTTCTATTTGTTTGTCTCTTTCTGTATCCGAGCCTTCTTTTTTCTTAAGCCTTCTTTCAACATCTTGATATGCTGAACTGTTGATGATTATGTTATACAGTTGTCTGTATTTGGTCTCTGAAACACCTGCATTTGCTAGTTCTTTTGCAATTTGCTTCCCCAGTTCATATTCACTTTTCATTATCCACCTCCTCAGTTTTTATTTCCACAAGCTGGAAAAACTTGTTCAAAAATCTGATACCATCATTCTTTATTTCCCGAAGAATAAACTCAACAAAATTCCTGAATTCCTCTATCTCATCTTCTTTCTTTCTCGAAAGCTGATATATCAAGAACGCTCTAATTTCGTTCAGTTTTTCCGTTTCATCAGATTTGCTGTGAAGAATTGTTCTTAATTTGTATAGTTCATTCCTCGGAATTTTTATCAGGTTTATACCATTCCATAATCTTTCAAGCTCTTTCCATTCATATGTTATATAATTTCCAACCTTGCCCATAACTCCAATTGTACATTTATTTTTACCTTCACCTTTCGATGTAGAAAGCATTTTTTCTGCCTCTTCAAGTGCAAATCTTAAATGGAAGTGATGATCGCATACAAATATGCCTGCAGAAATTGTTATTTTTTGCTCATTATCGGTTCCTGTAAACCTTTTTCTGAAAAGTTCATTGACCTCCATTGCACACCGAACAGCTTGGGATAAAGGTAACACGGCAAGAGTATCATCACCACCTGTGTATACGCATTCTCCTTTACATTTTTTGATGGTTTTTATTATATCTCTTTCCAAACTCTTTATCTGTTCGCTTAGATAAGAAATTGTTGCTATTGTAACTTTACATTCTTCCTCTTTCCCTTTTTCTGTAGTTTTCCTAACTCTTCGCTTTTCCTTTTCACACTCTTCTTTTATCCCCTTTCCAGAAAACCATCTACCAAGGTTATCTCCATCGATTTTTAATACCGCTATTTCTTTTGGTATCTTGAGCTTTGCAAAAAATTCCTTAACCTCCTTTTTCACATTCTTTTTTGTGATATTCTCTTTTATTTTGATCAAATCATCATACGAGATATCATTTATTGATTTTCCTACAATCTTTTCAAATTCTTTGACACCCATAAAATTAATTACCTTGTCTTTGATAGAAGCTATTGCAATTTCTCCAAGGTCAACATACGTTCTGGTTTTTCTGTTTCTTTTTCTGTAGCATATCTCGCAAAGAATCTCTCGTTTTTCTTTATCCGTTTTATACATGCCTTCTCTTTCACCGCAAAGGGAACATATAAATTCTTCATATTGTCTTGCATGAACAATATCAGGAAAATAATCATCAATTTCATGATAATTTTTTTCAATAATCTTTTTGAAACCTCTTGACTTTCCATAAAATGATATTTTCTGCAATCGCTCCCAGCATTTACCGAAATTACTTATTTCGTGTGAGTTTGTTTTATTCTCACTACCTGTTTTTCTCAAAATGCTCACAGAAAACAAAACAGAAAATGGTTTTTTAATACCCTTTTTCCATCCCATACCGGATAAATACTGCTGAAATCTGTTTTCAAGTTTTTCTATATCCTTTTCATATTCAGAGTAAGGAAGTAATACCAAAAAATTTCCACCACCTTTATACAGAACATTCTGAATTCCATATTTTGATTCTATACATTCAGCTAAATTATTTATTACATCCATTATTATCTGGCTGGAATTATGCAAATCTCTGAATTTTCTTGATTGCGAAATAAAGTTTTGTATACCTCTTATATCTCCTGAGACGAGAGCAAATTTAACGTCATAATTTTTGACATTCTCTATATTAATAATGCCGTTTTTCATGTCATATGCGATACATGTTGCTATTGCTGCTGTAAGTTTTATATGATGGTATAAAGAATGGTTGGGAGAATAATAAGATGCTCTCCATTTTTTTAGCAGTTTAGTTATTTCACTAAGACCACTTTTAACTTCTGAATTGTTTCCATTTGATGGTTTTGGTTCAAGCAAAATCTTTGAAAGTATTATACTTTTGTTGAAATTTGGTATTTTTGAAAGATAAAGTGGTAAGTTTTTCAAGTGTTTTATGCCATGTAGATAAGGTTCGACTGTTTTCTTTGTTATAGGATCGATAATATAAGAACTTTTTTCATCGCTTTCCTTTTCTTCTCTATCAGATGCAGAAGCAAGATTGTCGGCTATATCAACGATAATACATTCATCATCTAGCTTATTATAATCTATACATTCACGTTTTCTTTCTTCGTACATATGATATAAAACAGCCTTGAGTGATTTCTCACCAAGCAAAGATTTTAAAGGTTGTAATAATTCATATCCTATTCTTGAATGTGTTTTACCAATAAATTCTTTCCTACCAACTAAAGGTTTTCCTATATCATGTAGCAATGCACCAATTTTTACAGATTCTATATCTATCATTTCTCTCACCTCTTTCCGTAAATTTCATATATCAATCTACCCTCTTCTGTTATTTCTGTCTGAAGATATTTACTTCGTCCTCCTGTTGTTTTTACAAGGTTTATTTTTTCCAGTTCTCTTATAATATGGCTGATGGTAGATTTTTGGATTTCCGTGTCCTTTCTTATCTCCTCGGAAGACTTTACCTTTTGTTTTTCATAAAGAACACCAAGTATCTTAAGACGCACTGGTGAAAGAAAATTTTCTATCGATAAATTCAATGTAGGTAGATTTATTATTTCCATATCACCATTATCATCATTTTTCCATACATAAAACGCTTTCGCGCCTATAAGATACGCAGAATATAAAGCGGCAGAACTCATAACCTTTGTTCCACCAGTTATATTGATGAAGATGTTAGCATTTTCTCTTTTCTTTGCTTTGGCTTCTTTTATTATTTTATGAGGTTTTTTGCTTCTAATGCCATAGAAAACCGGTGGAGAATAACCGCATTCCTTTGCGATAATTATAATTTCCTTTATGATGTTGGAAATTTTTTGCGGTTGAATTATTCTTTTATCCACATCAATATCGAGAATATCGCATGTTTTTTCTATCGGTTCGGAATAATCCACAGACTTATCACTACAAATAAGAAAAATCTTTTTTGTATTTGGATATGCCTTCAACAAATATATTATTGGTTCTGGTTGTTCACCCAGAGTTGCTATCTGGAAGATTTGTTGGGTGTTCATCATATCATGCTTTTTTAATTCTATTCCTAAATCTCTTTTTTGTACCGTTCAATGGGTATTGAACTGGGAAATTCAGAGATTCTCATGAGATTTTCAATATCTGGGAAAACATCTTTTATAAAATCTATAGTGGCTTTCAATAACTTTTCGTATAATTCTTGCGTAATAGGTGTTATTCCATGAGCTAAAACCGAGTCGTTTCTGACTCTTAAATATTTCTGGAGCTCTTCGTTTTCATAAAACTTTTTACCAATTTCATCGTCAATATCGGATAACAATTCATAGCTTTTATAAAGAGGTAGCTTTATCTTACCCGTTTTTTTATCTTTGAGTTGATTGTATTTCTCTTTATGTTTTTCTGGTATTTTTCTCATATCTATATCAGAGGTATCAAATCCCAGAGATTTAAGTCTGTACTGAGCAACCATCTCAACTGCTCTATACAATCTGGCAACAGCATCATCATATCTTCCTTCCTTTCCTCTTCTCTTAGCATTGTTTATCAGATCTGCTATCAGATATTCGAAAACATCATTTTCCTCATTTTTCTTTAAAGCATTAAGTCTGCCTAAAAATCCATAATTTTTGCGCAAAATATTCTTTACATCTTTTAATTTCTCTTGTGCAGAACTGTGGTCGAACTTATCCCACAAAGAATAGGCCAAACAAATGTTTTCATATTTATTAAGAATGCTTTGTATATCATCAGCATTGGTTTTCCGTTTTAATGTATTGATTATATCTATACATGCATCAAACCTGTAGAATGAAAACAAAGTATCGATTATCTTTAGCTGGTTATCAATTAATATACTATAAGGTCTTAATGGCAGAATTCTCTCCCTACCAGATATAACAGTACCATCCTTTCTATCGCCCATTATATAACTAAGATTTTCTATTTCCATAGATATACTTGCAATTGCAAGGGCAGCACTCATGGCTTTTGTGCCACTTGTGAAATCTACAACTATATCTTTATGTTTATATCCTCTTTTCAACAACAGAGAAAATATAGTTACAAATTTTTCATATAATTTATCTATGTCGTTTATATCGGACACATCTATAGTTTCATACTCAGAATCCATATCCTCAACTATAAGCGGTAATACTTCATTCTTACTCTGCTCAGAAACAAGAAATATTACTTTTTCCGGATTGTGGTGTTGGATGGAATATTTCAAAGCGTTTGCAAGGCTTTCTTTGTTGTTTCCACCAACACCGACACTCATTACCAGAACTTTTCCCATAAGAATGAAAAACAAATTAAAACTTATAAATATTTGGCTTATGGTTAAACAAATAATTGAACAATATAAAAATTTTCTATGTGTTCAATAAAATTTGAACCGTTCATGTAAAGTATTTGCTATTTGATTCAAACTATTTCTCATTAAGAATAAGGAGGTGATAATTTGACTTGTTCTAGTAAGGATAGTTGGCTGATGCGCAAGATGAAGCAGATAAACTCAGGAGGCGCCTCCTCTATTTCTGATAAATTCAGAGGATATTCTGAGTATTGGAATACAGACAAAAATATAATTTTACCCGTAAGGTCGTACATATCTTTTTACATTTGTCCACGAAAATTTTATTATTCTGCTATCGAAGGTAAATCGGAAAAATCATTCAACATGTCGATTGGCTTGATAAAACATAGGATTCTAATCAAAGATTATTATGAACTTCTTGAGGATTTGATAGAATCGCTTAATTATACTAGATCTTTAAACAATTTCATGTTTCTATGGCAAAATAAAATATCAGAAATATGTACAGAGCAAAATATTCCAAAGGATATTGTTGAAAAAATTAATAATTCTGTTTTGAAAAGGTGGGTCAGAGATAGAGAAAGAATAGAATTTATGCTCTTTAACAAGACCACAATAAATGAAATAAAGAAAATCATACTCCCGTTTGCGAAAGAATATTATTTTTCGAGTAAAGATATAGCCGTGTCTGGCAGAATAGATATAATTTTTCAGAAAAATAACACCTTTACAGTAGAAGAAATAAAAACAGGCAATTCTCCAAAAAATGAACCATGGTTCACGGATAAATTACAGGTGGTATTCTATTCTATTGCTCTTGAAAGAATTTTTCATAAAAATTGTAACAAGGGTACAATATATTATTTAGATGCTAATAAAGCATATTCCTTCAAAATAGACGATGAATTAAGAAAATATGCAAAAGACCTGAGAGATAAATGTATTTCATACTATCTAAGGCGCGTTTTCCCTCAGGGAAAGAAAACGTTATTATGCAATTCATGTTGTTTCAATTCATTCTGCAAAGGTGAACACAATGAATATAATAATAGATAAACACGGCACATTTATCGGTAAAAAACAGGGCAGGTTGGTTCTATATACGGATGAAAAAAGTGAAGAATATTCTATAACCAACATTGAAAGAATAATATTATATAAAAGCTGCGGCATAAGTTCTTCTGCAATAGCTCTTATAGTCAATTCTAAAAAAGATCTTACATTCATGGACAGATTCGGTATGCCTGTTGCAAAATTATATTACATAACAAATGAAAATTTTCCCATATTAAGAAAAATGCAATATAAAAAGTCTATAGAAAAAAACATTGACATAATTCAAGGTATTGTTCATGCATGCATAAAAAATAAAATCGGTATTATAAAATCACTTGCATACTCAAGAAAAAGAACGAGTAAAGAAAAATGTAATCTTTTAATGAAATATGCTGGACAGCTTGAAACTTGGTTGTCAAAAATTTATCAAAAACAATCTATAGAAGAATTAAGAGGCATAGAAGGCATTTCTGCAAAATTATATTTTGAGTCTCTCAGAAAAATAATTCCAAAATTCTTTCGTTTTAATGGGAGAACACGTCCACCTCAAGATATAGTTAATGCTTCTCTGAGTTATGGATATGGTATTCTTTTTTCTGAACTATGGAAATATCTTGTAATGAAAGGGTTTGATCCTTACATAGGTTTTTACCATGAAGAAAAAGGCAGGAAACCGTGTCTTGTGTTGGATTTTATGGAAGAATTCAGGCAACCAATTGTAGATTCGACTATCCTAAGGCTTGTGTTTAAAAAAATATTGAATCCGAAAAAACACGGAGGTATGTATCTTAACGAAAAGGGTAGAAAAATTGTTATAGAAAATGTTCTTAACAAGCTGGATAAAACAAAATCATTAATAAAGAAAAGAATTAATCACTGGGTTGATTACATTCTCGATAGAAGCGAATTTGTACCGTTTGGTGAAAGCAATGCTTGCAATAACAAGCTATGATATAAGTGATGATAGAAAAAGGGAAAAAATAAGAAATTTTTTAAGAAATAACGGTTTTGTAAGGTTGCATAAAAGTGTATATATCGGTGATATAGATTTCCAGAATTTTATATTTCTCAAAAAATATTTCAAAAAACTTTCTTCTGAAACGGATGTTGAAATAGAGATAGCAACGTTATGTAAGAAGTGTGAAAGAAGATTCAAAAGGATTAAGAATAAACCATTGATAGAATTTGACAACACCACTGTATTTGTATAATCACATCTCCATACTGAAACTCGTGGAAGCTTTCAAAATCCTGCCGAGGAGTTTGTAGTGTGAATCTTCCCATTTTGCAAGGGCTTGAAAGAATTTTCTTCCCTCTTCACTCTTCACATTTTCCGCAAGCCTTTCATAAAACTCCCTGGTTTTCTTTTCATTCTCTATGCATTTCATTATCATATCCACGCTTTCCACCTTTATTTCCAGTTTTTCCTTAAACACCTGAAGGTTCTCAAGCATACCCTCTATTTCTCTATCCTGCTTAAGCTCTATCCATGCATTTCTAAGTTTGAGGGAAGCTCTGAGTTCTTTAAGAATTTCAATATGTTTTTCTTTCTCTTTTGCAAGAAACTCCAGAAACATCCTCGCTTCCGGGTCTGCCTTTTCAGCATAATATTCATAGAATTGCTTTCCCATCTTTTCTATCTCTATCGCAACTTCTACAGCTTTAACTATATCAAGATTCGGTGAAGAAAGATCAATTCCAAAATCCTCTTCAAACTGGGTTTTGGACATCCCTTTAAATTTTGTATCAATTTGAATAAATTAATTCTTCAAACACCCACTACATCTTATACCTCAGTATCCCTCCGATCCCTCCAAGCTCTTTAAACTGTTCTCCCATGCCGATTCCCTGAGATATAACTTCAACCTGAGTTCCCATATCTTCTGCAAGTTTCATTATTTTTTCCATTAAATCATGCTCCTCTGCAATCTCCGGTTTTCCCCCGCATTTGGGACATTTTTGATCCTCTATTTTCTTTTTGTTCACTATTCTTTCAAATTCCTCTCCGCATGAGCATTTGAACTTGGCCTTAACCCAATCAAAATTTTCAGAAATAAGAAGCAATTCCAAATTACCATTTCTCAGTGCATCTATGGTTTCAAAGAAACCATACACTGCAAATCCAGAATCTTTGTAAAGCTCTGTAAAGAACCTCTCAAGAATTTTCTTTTCCTTGATTATAGATGCATCTGCTATTATATCTTCAGCTCGGTTAACCATTTCCCTCAAACCATATTCCCCTGTGTAAGATGTGTTTACTATACCGATAACCTTCTTTTTGAGGTCATATCTCAGAAAATCTCCCTTAGCAAACTCCTCTTTAGTAGGCCCTGGGCCGCCTATTATTATGCCCTTCAAATCTTTTTCCTGTGAAAAAATTTCCGTTGCAATACTTCCGGTCTTTTTCATGAAATCGTGAAGAAGACCCTCTCTTATCCTTGCATATCTTGCCTGGGACCAGCCACCTGCTTTTGTCTTTCCCGGAACGAGGGAGTGCAGGTGCTTTAAGGTTTCTATGTACTTTCCACGGAGTATGCCTATGGTTGCTTCGGATTTATCAAACAGAATAAGCCCGTAAACCTCTCTTTCCCTTACCATTTCCTTCAATGGATCCAGAATAAACTCCTGTCCGCACCAGTAAAGCTTTGTTTTTATCGGTTCTTTCGGTTCTATGGCCCAGAGTTCTATATCAGACACACCCTCCTTTTCAGATACATTTCCGCAGAAGATGGCCAGACCGTTTTCCGGGGTTTCCTTGTAAAGCCTTAAATGCTGGAGGATTTTCTCAAGCGCACCGACCACATTTTTTCTAACAGTTTTTGATTTTATGTTCTGTGCTGTTCCCTGTTCTGATCTTATCTGCTCCACAACTTTATTAAGATTATAGCCCTTAGGAATATAAACAGTCACAAGCTCTGTATGCCTACCTCTAATGCTTTCAAGTTCCTCCACTACAGCCTTCAGGTTTTTACCTCCGAGCTTTTCCTCATCACTCATTTTCCCACCATGTTTAATTTGGTTTATTTATGAACGAAAATCCTTTTTAAAAACTATCATTTTAATACACCTGTTTTTAAATATTCTGCGATTTTCCTTGCAATGTTGATCTGCTCCATCCATGCTCCGTATGCAAAGCCCTGGGATATCATCCTGCTTATTTTTCTGATCAACTCCTTATCCAAAGGTTTGAAACTTTCCTTTGCAAAGGGAGTCTGTGGTAGAGGCATGAAGGCATGCACGTGTATTTTCGCACCCATTTTTACCAAATCCTTGATAACCTTTAGTGTAATCTCTACATCCTTCTCGGTTTCTCCGGGCAATCCGAAAATAAAATCAACATTTGCTCTTAATCCTGCCTTCCTGGTAAGCCTTACAGCATTGTACACATCCTCAACACTATGCTGTCTGTGGCACATATCCAGAATTCTCTGGCTACCGGACTGGGCCCCTATAATTAAATTATCATTATTCGCGTATTTCATAACCAAATCCAAAGTTTCCTCTGTTACATGTTCTGGTCTGACCTCAGAGGGAAACGATCCAAAAAATATCCTTCCACTCCTGCCCAAAATCTGCCTCAAGCTTTCCAGAAGTTCTTCCAAAGCCTGAATGTTCACTTCTTTGCCATCAGGAGAACCGTAAGAAAATGCGTTAGGTGCAACAAATCTTATATCTGTTCTGTTTTTCCCCTTCATAATCTTTACGTATTTGCAGATATTCTCAACGGTTCTGTGTCTTGGTTTCGTACCAAAAATGCGAGGAGTTTGACAGAAATAACAGGCAAAGGGACAACCTCTGGTTATCTCTATCGGACCAAACAGACTATGCTCAACAGCAAACGGTGGATAAGAATTGAGATCAACAGGTTTTCTCCAGCCTGAAAAATGATACCCTTCCTCAGCCATAAAGACAATTCCCTTTACATCCTCATAATCCTCGTTTTCCTCAAGCCTTCTCAGAAGCTCAATAAATGTTTCCTCACCTTCACCTCTCACCACAATATCAAATCCCATTCTAAGCGTGCCCAGGGGATCTCCCGTGGGATGCGGTCCTCCAGCAATGCAAAGAATCCTTTTTCCATATTTCTGTTTCAATTTCTTTATCACAGGATAAATCTTCCACAGCTGTGTTGTGAAAAAGGAAAAGCCGATAATCACTTTGGAATGTCGTTTAACAATACTATCAAGAGATGAGAATAAATTCCCTTCCTTTCTAAAAATATAGAGCTTTACATCCTGAAAACAATCCTTTGTTTCTAAAGCCCCTATTAGTGCATTAAAACCGTTCCTGTTATGTTTGGTGTAATAGCAGATAAATGCAGTGCTCTCCTGCATGAATTCTCCCTTTATTTTATCTTTTTGAAAAGGTAATCTCCTTTCCTTATTTCCATTCCGGCCTTGATAAGACCCGGTCTTGTCTCATCCCATGTTCCGGGTTTAATTCCCAGCTGTTTTGAAATTTTTAGAGAAGTCTCTGGCATAAACGGATTTATCAGAATGGATATAATTCTCATGGAATCCGCAAGGGTATATATCACATTTTTTCTTTCATCACCTTCGAGCTCCCACGGTTTTTTTTCATTTATGTACCTGTTGCATGCACGTATGAACTCCCATATTTCATCCAGAGCGTGATGGAGTTCAAGCCTTTCCATCAGCTTTTCTATTCTCTCCAGGTCAAGCTCTGCAGAAAGTTTTTCATCCGGCTTACCTTCAGGAATCTTTCCACCGAAGAACTTTTCAATCATAACCAGAACCCTGCTCAGAAGGTTTCCCAGATCATTTGCAAGCTCATTGTTAAGCCTTTCTTTCAGGGCTTCCTCAGAAAAATCCCCATCTTCTCCCAGAGGAACCTCCCTGAGAAGATAATATCTGATCGCATCCAAAGGATATTTTTTCACAAGCTCTAGGGGGTCTACAATATTTCCCAGAGACTTGCTCATTTTTTCCCCTTCTACTGTAAAAAATCCGTGCGCAAATATTTTTTTCGGTAAGGGATATCCGGCACTCATGAGCATCGCAGGCCATATCACAGCATGAAACCTCAGAATATCCTTAGCCATCAAATGCAGGTCCGCAGGCCACCTTCTCTCATCAGCGGATATGTAATTCACAAGAGCATCGAACCATACCCAGAAAACATGATTTTTATCTATAGGAAGCCTGATTCCCCACTCAAGCCCTGGACGGGATATGCTTATATCCCTGAGGCCGGATTTGATAAAACTTATAACCTCATTTCTCCTGGTTTCAGGCTGTACGAAATCCGGATTCTTCTCTATATACTCCAGAAGTTTCTTTTCATATCTGGAAAGTTTAAAGAAATAGTTTTCTTCCACAATTCTTTTGGGAGGTTTCTTATGCACAGGGCACAAACCATTTTCAAGTTCGCTTTCCGTTAAATATGTTTCGCAACCCTCGCAATAAAGGCCTTCGTATCTGCCTTTATAAATATCTCCTTTCTGGTAAACCTTAAGGAAAAACCTCTCCACGGTTTTCCTGTGCCTTTCCTCGGTTGTTCTTATAAAATCATCGTATGAAATGCCCAGAATCTTCCACGTCTCCTTCCACCTTTCAGCCATCACATCGGTGTATTTCTTTATATCAGCATAACCGTGTTTTTTTGCTCCCTGAACCGTTTTAACCGAATTTTCATCGGTTCCTGTGAGAAAATAAACCTCCTCTCCCCTCAGTCTGTGCCATCTTGCAATGGTATCCGCTACTATACAGGTATATGCATGTCCTATATGCGGAACATCGTTCACATAGAATATCGGTGTGGTTATGAAGAATTTCCCGGAAATACGAATCACCCTTTGTTTTATAATATCAGAGAATATTTAATCAATAACTTTTATTTTTTCATTATAATATACGGATAACCATTAACCTAATATTTTTTAGGAAAATGTTTGAAAAACTTTTTCATGAAATCATTCAAAGCTCCTAAAAAAGTAAAATATACCGAGTTCAGAAACTTAGTGTTCAGGAATATATCTTCAGAAAAAGACAAACACAAACTTTTCTATTACTCTTTGTTTGATCCATCAAGCTGGGAGGAGGTGTTCACAAAGACAATGAATATAGAAAAGTTCATGAAAGAATTACAGGAAAATATTTACAAAACTCTGAAATCCGTGAGTAAGGAATTCTGGAAAAAGTATTTAAGAGGACAGTACAAAAATGAACCTCGAAAAGATTATTTCTTCAAAGAGTGTGTATATACGGACATGTTGTGCAAGTTTTTAATAGCATGTGAGCTGGAAGAAAGAAAGATCGCTGTTCAAAAATCAGGCGTAACGAGAAAGGAACTATATCCTGATATTATATGCAGAAAAGGACAGGAAAAAGTTTTTATTGAAATCAAACGTATTATTTCTGGTAATAACTTTAGAAATGTTGTTAAAGAAACAATAGAAAAGATTAAGAATAATAGAGAAGCAGAAAAGGTTATCATCTGTTTAATATTTCCATCATGGAAAGGAGACGGTAATTATCAAAGAATGTCTCAATTAATCAAAGGTTATTACTTTGTAGAGGACTATATTGAAAAGGAAATTTCAAGAAAAATAAAAGTTATCTGTCATTATATAACAAAAAACTACAGTCCAGCATTTTCTTTTAGAAGCTTTATAAGCAAACTCGTAGATAATATTAAAAAGATTTAGAGAGAAAGAAAAAAACATGAAAACAACTAAAAAAGTTATACTGTATCTGATTAAGACCTTGAAGGATAAGATAGAAGGTAGAAAAAAATTAGTCAAACTTATGTTTCTCATAGAGCATTTCGATCCTGTAAGTAAAGCTCTTTCTAAAGAAAAGACCTTAGGAAACAGATTTCTAATTTACCATCATGGTGTATTCAGCTTTGAAGTTTTTCAATGTTATAATGAACTTGTGAAAGAGGGTAAAATTATTGATGGTTTTCCCATAAAACTGAAGCACGACATCAAAGTAAACCTGAATGAAAGGCTTAAGAACAAGGTAGATAAAATTATAGAACTTTTTGGAAATGAAAGCGGTTATAACTTAGAAAAGAAAACTCTTGAATTACTGGGAATAAACTCTTGGGAAAAGGAAAAATATTTTGGAATGGATGTGGAGAATATCATCGGGAAAAAATTCAGATTCAATTTCACTCTTTTTTAATTTTCGCATTCTATCTGCTGGCATATTATATTTTCTATTTCACTTTCATTCAGCTTTCCGTAAAGCCGATGGTTTATTATCATGGACGGAACGGATTTTATCTCATACGCTGCCTTTACAAGATTTATCGCCGGCTCATTCAGGGTGTAATCTACTGCATAAACCAGAGTCTGATTGTATTTTTGTTTTATTCTCTGAAGTATCTCATCTTGTTTCGCGCATTCTTTACAATCTGAAGGTGAGTAGAAATACAGGACAGGCACAATATCCTTTGTACATTTTTCCTGTATACTCCTTGCTATTATCCAAGCTTTTAGAGAAAGGAAATCTGCCTGTTTTTTTACACTATAGAACTGTGGAGATTCCGGATTTATGTCTTTCAGCCTCTTAACAAGATCGTAAAGATCATAGGAAACCTTTCCCATGGTTGAGAACAAAAGTCTGCAATCAACATTTTCACCAGCAATAAACATCTCCTGAATCTGCATGTTTTCTATTTCGTTCCTAAGATTTTCAAGCTCGTTTTTGGTGTATATAATTCCCGTTCTTTCCAGAAAATAACCGGTAAGAAAACCTGCAGAGAAAACTATTAGAAACAAAAACATAAAAAACGCCAAATTTTTATTCATAGCACCACACAAATTTATTGAATTACCGATTAATATTTATTATCCTTCAAAAAAACCAAGGGTGTTGATTGAATGGATGGCCTTGTTGCTCTGGGAAAAACCCTGTTTTACATATGCATGGCACCTTTGATATTTTACTCCTTAAAATACTATGTTCTTGCATTTTCCAGTATATTCTTCCGCGGAAGAAAGGAAACAAACAAACCCATTAAAGAATTCCCAAAGGTATCCATACACATACCTGTTTATAACGATCCTGTTGTGGTGAGATGCGTAAAAAACTGCCTTGAATTCGATTATCCAAAGGATAGATATGAGATAATAGTTATAGATGATAGCACCGATAAAACCACAGAGCTTCTTAAAAAACTTCAGAAAGAAAGAGGGGGTTTTAAACTCATAAGAAGAAAAAACAGAAGAGGTTTCAAGGCAGGAGCTCTCAATGACGCTTTAAAGGTTTCCAAAGGAGATATAATAGTGATTTTCGATTCAGATTATATTTTAGGAAGGGATTTTCTGAAAAAGGCTGTTCAGCCGTTTCTTGAGGATGAAAGTGTTGCCTTTGTTCAAACCAGATGGGACTATCTAAATCCAAGAAAAAATAAAACCTCGAGAATAGCGATGACTTCCTATTCCGCATTCCATCAGTGCTCCATGCCTGTGAAGGAAAAATTGGGAACAGCCATATTCTGCGGCACAGGAGGTGCAATAAGAAAGGATGTACTGATAGCTGCAGGAGGCTGGAACGAAAACAGCATAACCGAGGACTTGGATTTAACAGTAAGGATTCTGGACAGGGGATACAAACAGGTTTATTTGCCTTATGTTAAAGCACACGGAGAGGTTCCAGAAACCCTTAAAGCATTTGTAAAACAGCAACAGAGATGGGCATACGGCACAACACAGGTTATGAAAGAATACCTCGGAAGAATATTCTCCTCCAAAACTTTGACAAGAAAACAGAAGATAGACCTTTTCTTCATAACCACAGGTTTTCTTGTATTTCCGTTCATTTTGGGTGTGACCGTTTCCACAATCATTACGATGTCGCCATGGTTTGGTCCAAACACAACAGGAGAAATATTCAATTTTTACGAGCTTACAAAATCAGTCAAGCAGGTTGTTCGAGAGTTCTTTTCACCTACAGGCCTGATCCTGCTTGTGCTCTCTTGCGGATACCTCTTTGAATGTGCGGTTGCACTTATAATGGACAGAAGATATAAGGATTTGATATACATTCCGTATATATTTGTCATAGGTTTTGTGGTTCAGATAACCAACACAATAGCTGTAATAAAAGCCCTCTTGGGCATAAAACACACTTTTTACAAAACACCCAAGATGTACTACAAGGGAACAATATAGTCTTATTTAAATGTTCTGCCTCGAGCAGCTATTAATGCGAATTATTTTTAAATTTTTCGCATTTTTAGTGAATTTATAAGGAATTTTTTCAAAGATTCGGATTAACCAATTCTTTAAAATAATGAAACCGTTATAATCCCTTTTAGCACACAATCCCTGTAAAACCAATCCAGTATCCCGCGATAACTCCAATCAGCACAGAAAAAAGTATTCCTAAAAACACATATCCATAGAAAACCCTGGTCTCGAGTCCAAAAACCCTTCCTATAAAGGCTCCGGTATACGAGCCTATACCAGTGAAAGGCAGTGCTATGAGAAAGAATATTGCAAGGTTTCCGTGTTTTGAAAACCATTTCTCAGCGCGCTTCATATGTTTTCCAGCCTTTTTTTCAAGGAATTTTTCCACTTTCTCTGGTATTTTTTCAGAATCCAGGAGTCTTATGAAAATCATAACAGAGAGGAAGTTCAGGAAAACAGCAAAAGGTATAAACAGATAATTCTTCGAACAAGCAAGATACAGACCTGCTCCCCTTGCCTCAATTCCTGGAACAATTGAAAACAGAATCCACAGCCAGTTCATATTCTTACCTTTGCTTTAAACCATTCTCGAATAAGATAAATCATGAGCTTTAAACTCTGTACAAAAGACATGCCTTTATAATCCGAATAATCAACCCTTACCTGAACCTCACAGACCTTTAGATTTCTCTTTTTCGCTTTTATCAACATTTCAGATTCAAATTCATATCTGTTCTTTTGCAAATCCAAGATTTCAAAACTTTTTCTCCTAACAGCTCTGAAACCACAGAGAACATCACTGTATTTTTTTCCTGTTATGGAGTTTATGAGAATTCTTGCAAAGATGTTGGATATCCTCCTCTGCACAGGCAAGCTTGAAAAATCCCTTGAGCCTATAACCATATCGTACTCTCCCAACCTTTCCACAAGTCTTCTTATATCTCTTACATCAAACTGAGCATCCGCATCAAAGAAAACCATTCTTTCGTGTTTTGCCTTCTTTACACCAAACCTGCATGCATACCCTTTTCCCATATTCTTATTTAACCTGTAAACCTCACATCCTGCAAGACGCGCTTTTCTAAAAGTTTCATCTTCCGAACCATCATCCACAACCACTATGTGAGAACAAGGATATGTTCCTTTCAAATCCCTTATAACCCTTTCTATTTTGCCTTCTTCATTGTATGCAGGAAGAATGACAGAGAATTTCTGCATGATATTTTTCTGGTGCTTCATATATAAAAGTCATGGGGATTAAGGAAATAACAATGAAAAGGAAAAATCTCTATGCGTTTTCTGTAATTCTTCTTGCATTCATACTTTATTTTTTTCCAGCCCTTGCAAGCAATTTTCCGAAAGGAAGCGACAGCTGGTTTCATATAAAAGCAGCCTCAGAGATTTTTCGCAGCCCGTTCTATGACGGACTTTCCTCCGGAGGTATAAGCTATTTTTATCCACCGTTTTTTCACATTGTTCTTTATCCCTTCACTCTAATCGGTAACATCTCTGTTTTCAGGTTTTTCGGTCCGGTTTTCGGGATTTTCTCAATCCTGTTTTTCTATCTCTGGTGCAGAAGGTTTTTGTCCTTTCATGAATCTATTCTTGCAACGGTTTTCTTTTCCTCTTTTATCGAAACAGTGGATACCTTCACCTTTTCGGTTTTTCCCCAGAATTTTGGAACGGTTTTGATTTTCTTCACGCTCTATTCCTTAGAGCGGAGCAAAAACCAAAGGATATCTGCATACATTGCCGCGATTTCATCATTTATACTTTCCATTTCACATTTTCTTTCTTACATTATCTTGATTCTCATTATCATAATTCTGTACAGAAAAAGAATTCTTGTCGTGCTTCCTTCTCTGATATCCTTTTCTCTGCTTATCCTGATTTCTTTTCTCTGGTTTTCTCCGCATCCTGTGGACACATCGTACGCTCTATGGAGGATAAACCGTATCCAAATCTCATGGATACCTTTATTCCTTTTGCCTTTAGCAATAAGAAAACACAAAAAACTAAAAGATTTTTATGTACTTTTTGTTTTGCTTCTTTTCGCTATGGTTTTTCTTCCTTTCTATCGGGAAAGAATTATATTTTATCTTGCAATACCTCTTTCGGTTCTTTCCGCCAGAGGTTTTTCCCTCATGAAGAATTCCCTGGGAAAGCCCGGACTTGCAACAGCCTGGATTCTTTTGATTCTTTTTCTTATTCCTGCAGTATCCTTTTCTCTCACTGAAAGGAGTGAGATGAACGAAAAGGATTATGAAATGCTTTTATGGATAAAAGAGAACACGCCTGAAGAAAGCGTTATAGCATCTCCCTGGCAGGTCTCAGGTCCATGGATACCTGTGATAGCAGAAAGGCAAAATATACTAGGATACCTCCAGGAATTTGTGCCCGATTATCTGGAAAGAAGAAATGATTTGGAAAAGATTTTTACTTCTCAAAGCGAAAGGGAGATCAGATATATCTTAAGTAAATACAATGCAAAATACATATACATAAACAGATATGAAGAGAAAGTCCTCCATCCCGGAGCTATAAAAAGATTGTCGGAGATGTTCGATGTTGCGAATGAAAACGGTTATGCATATATTTTCAGAATATAGGAAACCGGTTTTATTTACCCTTGCGTTTCTTTTTGCTATTTTACCCGTTCTCATTAGATGGTATATGTTTAACATTCCGGGAATAATAGGTTTCCCTCAGTACTATCACCAGAGGATTGCCCTAGATATAATTCAGGGAGAATTTAATTGGTACGATAACCTGAGCTTTGGAGGAAGACCTTATACATATCCTCCAGGTTTTGTATTCACTCTCGCGGGTTTTGCTTTGCTTTTCGGTCCGGAATGGGGCGGTGTTATTTTCTTAGGCATACTAGGAGGTTTTGCAGGAATTCTCATCTGGGAACTTTCAAAACTTTTGGGAATAAACCAGAAAGTCTCTTTCGTGCTTTGTGTTCTTTCACCTCTATTTCTTTACCTCTTTTCCAATCTATCCACGAGGAGTCCTCCCATAATCCTCGGTCTTGCAGGCATATACCTCATTCTCAGGAAAAAACCCTGGTATTTCTTTTCTCCTTTTTTTGCATTAACCTTCCTTTATCACTGGGAAACGGGATTGGTTTTTCTCATTCTTGCTGCATTCCTTTTAAGAGACAAAAAAGAAGCATTAGCAGTGACTCTTTTCTCAGCTTTTGGATTTTCAGCCCTCATATATCTGCCTGTACTTGCAAACCTGGGAATTCCGGTTTATACAGAACTGCATAAGGATTATCTTACCAGAGGATACGGGTTGGAATATCTGGATATCGGAAAGCATGTATGGGAGTTCTCATCACCTCTGGATTCTCTTTATATTCCTGTTTTTCTCCTCACGCTTTCAGGTTTTTTTCTCACGAAAAATTCTTTTCTTAGATTTTGGTTTATTTTTGCATTTGTTCTCTCTCTTATTTCCGGAAGATTTTTCATTTATCTCTTTCCTGTATTTGCTTTGCTTTCATCTTCCGCGCTGGAAAGCATTCGATCAAAATTCAAGCAAATTCTGCTTATTGGAATGGTAGTTTATCTCATTATTTTTATTCCGGGAACTGTAAGCACCTATGCTTCCTGGTGGCCTACTAAAGAACAAACCGATGCTTTTCTCTGGATAAAGAAAAACACTCCAGAAAATTCAACAATACTTACAGACTGGACTCTGGGACACTGGGTAACAGGAATTGCCCAAAGGAAAAATTTCATGGATGGCTATGCCGAGTATGCACCCGAGGTTGACAAAAGGTTTGAGCAACTCCTTGAGTTTTACAAAACCTGCAAAGTTCCGGAAGGATACGGTATAGATTACATTCTTATGGAAAAATGGTTTATAGAGTCCAGAAACATAACGTGTATTTATCGGTTTCCTGTTCTTTATAACAATTCCGATATTCTTATCTTTGGTACAGAACCGAGTTTTAACTCTTCTTTGAGCCAGGAGAGCCACTCTTCATAAACTCTGTTCGGCTCCGGAAAACCTATTTCTTTTCTCAAATCCTCGGTTATTAAATGAAATTTAGAGTTTGATCTCACAACCCATTCTGCCTCGAGAAGCTCGGGTTTGTTGAGTTTTTCCGAAAGTTCTACAAGTGTCTTCTTTATCTTTGCTCGGAGCTGGATATTCTCCCAGACAGCATCCCAGTTACCACTCCATTCCTTTACATAAGAGGCAATCCTGTTTACAACCTCGGATTCTCCATTAAGCAGAATATCCGTAGGTTTTAGTATATCTTCTTTACCAGAGTACTCCATGAGATTAACGAACCCCCCTTCCTTCACAGGGTCTTCTTCCCACTTTTTCCTGACCTCTGTTATCTCGGTAAGTCTTCTGAATCTGTGAAGACCGTCTGCAGAACGCAAACTCTTGCATATACATATTATATCTGTTGCCTTGAATGATGTTGGAGGAACACCCAGATCGTTCACAACCCTGTCGTAAACACCGTAAGCTGATTCACCGTGTATTGTTCCGGCAACAACATTGGACAGCGCGCCAATTCTCATAGCCTCATATAAAGCCCTTGCCTCAACACTTCTTACCTCTCCCACTATCAGAGCGGAATCTCCAAGCCTTAATGCTGTTCTCAACGCCTCATCCGCAGGCATTTCTGTTTCAATCCTTGTTATAACAGATCTGGATTTGAGCCTCTCTACATTGTAATTCAGATCTCTGAGCTGTTCCACAGGTAACTCCAGAGTATCCTCTATTGTAACGACTCTGATCTTTGGCAATATTTCCACCATAAGTGCACCTAAAAGAGAGGTTTTTCCAGCCCCCCTTCCACCTGCAACCAGCAGTGAAACCGTTCCATCTATGAAAAAGGAAAGCAATCCTGCTGCAAGAGGATTGAGCATGCGGTTTTTTATAAAAAGCGGGAGTGTCCAGGGTTTGTCTCTGTGCCTTCTTATCGCAAAGGCAAGACCGCTGGGAGAAAGGTTTCTTGTTATAACAGCAAACCTTGCTTTACCTCCCGGAATTGCAATATCCGTATCCAGAACAGGATTCGCTTCGTCCAGAGGCCTGCCGGACTGGATTCTGAGCCTTGTGGCCCATGCCTCCGCATCTTCCATGGTTGGTATGAGATTTGTCCTGCATTCCTCCCAATCCTGATGATTTATAAGAATTGGCTGTCTTTCTACGGGCGAATTTATGTATATATCCTGAACCTTTTCATCAGCAAGCAAAACCTCCAGCACACCAAGACCAGCTGTATATCTCGTTAGAATGTTTGCAAGCTGTTCAAGTTCCTTTACAGTCAGGTCAATACCCATTTGGGATGCAACTTCCCTTATCATATCCTTGCCTATATTGTAAAATATTTCCCTGATCTTTTCAGAACCTACAAATTCAGCACTTGTTGATTTATGAGTTGCCATGTATCTTCTTGCTGCATCCAGAAGTGTATACTTTTCCTGAGATAACCTGAATTCAGGAGGTATAACAAAATAAAGATACTCTGTAGTCTCAGGTAACCGAAAAATTTCAACCTCTATATCCCCTACACTGTATTTATCTACAGATTTTCCCCTTTCCGGAGGTGTGATGATGTATCTCGTAAGCATGAAGTTTGGTCTCACACTTGGCATCAAGATTTCTCTGTAAAGTGATCTGTCACCTATGTGATACCCAGCCAATCTGTCCTTAACAAGATTTATGAGTTTTGTAGATTCAAGCATGGTTTTTAATCTGTTAAGAATATTGTTTTTGTACATGTGAAGGCATTCGTATTCATCCGCGCTTGGAGTCTTTTTCATTTTTATGTTCACTTCTCTTATCTCTCTCAGAGTTTCAACATATGCCCCTATAGGATCCCTTCTCATGAGATCAAAAACTATATACCTCAGCTTTGCATTCCATTCAGGAAAATATCTTCTGCATTTCGTTCCAAACTTTTCTAAAGACAAGAGCTTTTCCCTTATAACATTTTCTATAACATTTGCAACTTCTACAAGCATTTTTGTTTGTTCATAATCGTATTCATATTCCCTTTCTTTCGCGAGAACAATACTCGCAACTTTTTTTACTTCAAGAATCTTATCTATTGTCCTTGCCATGCATTCTTCATAATCTTCCAGAGATGCACCGAAAAGACATCCGAGGCAATTTACCCTGAGCCTCATTCTTTCTCTGTCATACGAATACTCACATATTTTCAGCTCATCAGCCATATTATTTCTTTTGGTTAAGGTATAAAATAAACATTTTTAACAAACCTCATCAATATTAAATATGGTTGTTTTTGATGAGAAAAGAGAATCGAAACCTCTGGCAAAAATAATAAATGAAATGGTTGATCGAATAAACGATAACACACAAAGGCTCAGAATTTTGGAGCAGGAAAGGGAGATTCTGGATTCTCGGATCGGATCACTGGAAAAAAACATGCTTTCATTGACAAAGCAGGTTCAAAAATCCATAGCCGATAATGAAGGGGAAATAAAGAAATTGGAAACAAAGGTTTCGCAAATGGAAAACACGATAAAAGAAATAATAAAATATATGAGAAATCTTGCCACAAAAGCAAAAATAAGTGAACTTGAAGAGCTTGTAGAAATATACAATCCATTGAAATCAAACTTTGTTACACGTGAAGAGGTAGAAAAAATAATAGAAGAAAAAATAACAAATAAATAGAAAAAATTCAAAAACACACTTAAGGATAATATGTGGCCATTTGGTGGAAAATCAAAAGAAACCACACCTCCAAAAAGAGGAATACCGCTGGATAGGGTTAGATCAATGCTTTCTCGTGGGATTTCAGAGCCAGAAATAATAGAGATGCTCAGAAAAGAAGGTTACAGTTCTTTTGAAATAAATGCTGCGATGAAAGAAGCACTGAAAACCGCTGTTTCCAGAGAAAGACCTGAAGTAGAAAAGCCAGCAGAACCTTCTCCCACAGCCCCACCAGAACCACCACCATACAGCGAGTTTGCAATGCCCGATATCAAAGAATCAATTCCCGAAGAACCTCCCCTACCGCCGGAAAAACTATCAGAGGAAACATCCCTTCCTCCCCCACCGCTTTCTGCAGAGGAGTTTGAGAGAATAAAACAAAGACCTCCTGAAATGTTCGAAACCGAACAGTCCCTTCCCAAACTCAGAGAGCGAAAAACCAAAGAAGAAATAAGAGAAGAAAGGAGACGTGCTTTGGAGGAGCTTGCAGAAGCAATAGTGGAGGAAAAAATGGTGAGATTGAAAGAGGAAATCGTAGACCTCAGAGAAGAGATTAACAAAATGGAAAGCAAGATATTCTCCTTGGAGGAAACGCTTAAGCAGGTAAGGGATGAAAGAAAAACCGATCTGAAAAAGATAGAGGATAAGATAGATACCTACAAATCCTCTATTTCGGAAATCTCAGAGAAAATGGATTCGATAGAACTTGTTATTAAAGACACACTCACAACAATCATGCAAACACTCAGATCTCTTTCTAATGCTGTAAATGATCTGAAAGGAAAGAAGAAGTAAATTTTTTGTTATTCATTCCCCTGTCTTTTCCTCTGTCATCCACCACATTGCAAGTGCAATTATAATTATAATAAGAATTGCTGCCTGGAAATCAGGACTTAAATACGCTGTAGGTATCAGACTCCACCATCCTGTTCCGAGGAACAGGAGTATACCTATGAATACAAGAGTGAATATAAAAATCCACCCGGCTTTTGTTATACCCTTTTCTCCTCCCACAATATTTTCAGGTTTTACTCCAAAAAGCCCGAGAAAAATCACTATAACAAGAATACCTGTAGCAACAAGCAGAGCAGAGCCGCTTAGATTTGCAAAGAAGTTCACTATCATGAGATTCCAACTTGAATAAAGCATTACAAAAAAGGACAGCACAAGAGAGATGAGACCTATTGCAGATTTTTGAATCTTGTTTCCAAGTGCATAGGAAAGAATACCATATGTTATCGCAAGGGAAAGCAGAAAAGGAAGAATAAACTGGTAAATTCCTGTATTCTCCAGAACTCCCGGAATGTTCACAATCTGAAATAATTCTGTATGCATATATCAAAATATTAGTTTGATAAATTTATAAATTTATTTTGTTTCAGGAGATGTCTAAATCCCATTCAGGAAGCAGTTCAATACATCAAACAATTAAAAGTGAATTGTATCTCAGATTAATCACCTTTAATAATTCTCTTGGAAAACACACCGACGGGAAATTTTAATAAATGTTAGATCAAAAAAATTTATATGCCAAGAAGAAATCGAATCACAATGCCTCGGTCCACCGCTGGACTTGTTATGTACTTTGAAGAATCGAAGGAGGCGATAAAGCTTAAGCCCGAGCATGTTATTGGAGTATGTGTTTTTCTAATAGTCTTGGAACTTCTCTTAAAATTCGGAATCTTGGGAATTTGAAAATGAAAATCCGAATTTCCAGGTCTGGGTGGATGGTAGATTCATCGATGTGGTGATTCTATGTTCAGCATAAAACTCGGTCCAGCCGGCTCACCGGAAAAATCCACACTGGAGGGAATAAAAAAGGTAAAGGAACTCGGTCTTCAGGCAATGGAGGTAGAATTCGTTCGAGGTGTGAAAATGAGCAACGATCTCGCAAAGCAATGCGGCAGCGAAGCAAAAAAACTGGGCATACAGCTTTCAATTCACGCCCCTTATTTTATAAACCTTGCTTCGGACGAAAAGGAAAAAATCGATGCAAGTATAAAAAGAATACTGGATTCATGA